>ENA-OQNO01000084-OQNO01000084.1-human-gut-metagenome-genome-assembly--contig:-NODE-84-length-115241-cov-5.106494_pt1 | contig 115241 bp, 105 predicted proteins | sample MGYA00242629_ERZ504880 | MGnify/ENA primary metagenome ERZ504880 (study PRJEB26092, sample SAMD00036377) | human gut metagenome | host: Homo sapiens | study: EMG produced TPA metagenomics assembly of... | reverse complement strand
ACGTGGCCGAGCAGTTCACGGGCCTGCCGGGCAAGTACGTCAAGCTCGAGGACACCATCCGTTCCTTCGCCGCCATCCTGGACGGCGAGTGCGACGAGATCCCTGAGCAGTGCTTCCGCATGAAGGGCTCCATCGAGGACGTGTACGCTGCGTACGAAGCGATGAAGAAGGACGCGTAAATGGCTGGATTCATGTGCGACATCGTGACGCCGGTGGCGAAGCTGGTCTCCGAAGAGGCCGAGTTCGTCGTCGTGCCCGGCGTCGAAGGCGAGATGGGCTTTCTGCGCGGACATGCGCCGCTCGTGTCGGTGCTCGCCGACGGCGTGGCGCGCGTGACGGGAGCCTCTGACAAAGAGGTTAGGCACTACGCGCTGCAGGGCGGCTACGTGGAGGTCACGGACGACAAGGTTATCGTCTTGGCCGACCGCGCGCTCCCTGTTGCCGAGATCGATGCCGCGCAGGTGCGCGAGCAGCTGGCAGCCATCGAGGTCGAGCTTGCGGGTTTGGCCGAGGGAGATGCCGCCAAAACGACGCTTCATGCCGATAAGGCGTGGTGCGACGTGCAGCTGAAAGCTGTCGGCTAGGTCGCTTGAGGCGAACCTGCGACGTGCGGCTCGAGGTCGCTTGGCAACGCAACGGCTGAAAGCCGCCATCGAAGCAAGACGCAAGCCCCCGATCCATTAGGGTCGGGGGCTTTTGCGTGCGGCGCGCGCGATGCCCGTGCGATGCGAGGGTTCTGTCCGGCTTGCCCCTTGCGAAAATCCATCGTTTGTTCGAACACCTTTTCGGGCAATGCTGGTATCATGACTACGACCAAAATCCCGCGTATCCCTAACTGATTCGAGGCATAGCTATGGCATTCGTCCACCTGCACAACCACACTGAATATTCCTTGCTCGACGGCGCAACGCATGTGAAGGACATGGTCAGGCGTGCGGCCGAGTTGGGCATGCCCGCCGTGGCGATCTCCGATCACGGCGTGATGTCCGGCGTGCCCGAGCTGTGCGACGCGTGCGACGCCGTCGAGAAGGAAACGGGCATCCGCGTCAAGCCCATTTACGGCTGCGAAGTGTACTTCACAACCGATGAAGAGCTGCGCAAGGACGTCAAGCCGAAGCTCTACCACCTGCTGCTGCTGTCCAAGACCAACGAGGGCTACCACAACCTGCTTCGTCTGGTAAGCGAGTCGCACGTCGACAACTTCTACTACAAGCCGCGCACCACGTTCAGCATGCTGCAGAAGTACGGCAAGGGCATTATCGGCTCGTCCGCCTGCATTGCGGGCATCATTCCCAAGCTGCTCGACAACAAACAGTTCGACGAGGCGCTTGAATGGGCGCATAAGCTGGCCAGCTGCTTCGATCCGGGCGACTTCTACATCGAGCTGCAGAACCAGGGCATCATGACCGATGCCGGCCTTACGCAGACGCAGCTCAACCATCAGTTGACGAAGCTGGCTCAGGCGGCGGGCCTCAAGACCATCGCTACGAACGACTTCCACTACCTGACGCGCGAGGACGCCCGCGCGCAGGACATCATGCTGTGCATCGGCACGGGCAGCGCCATGAACGACGCGAACCGCATGCGCTTCGAGAACGACCAGTTCTACATGAAGACCGAAGAGGAGATGCGCGAGGCGCTCAAGGACTTTCCGGAAGCGTGCGACAACACGGTGGAGCTGGCGGCCAAGTGCGACGTGGTGCTCGAGCGCGATTCGGTTCTGCCGCGCTTCCCGCTGCCCGAAGGGGAAACCGAGGACAGCTGGTTTCGCACGCGCGTCCAGGAAGGCCTGATCAAGCGCTACGGGGATCCGGTGCCGCAGGAGGCGCAAGAGCGCGCCGACTACGAGATGAGCATCATCATTCAGCAGGGATTCCCGGCGTACTTCCTGATCGTGCAGGAGTACATCGAGTGGGCTCGCAGCCAGGGCATCGGCGTTGGCCCGGGCCGCGGATCGGCTGCAGGCGCCATCGTGGCGTACGCCATGGGCATCACCGACTTGGATCCGCTTTCCAACGGCTTGCTGTTCGAGCGATTCCTTTCGCCCGAACGCGTGGAGATGCCCGATATCGACGTCGACTTCGAGGATGAACGTCGCCAAGAGGTCATCGAGCACATCAAGGAAGTGTACGGCGAGGATCACGTAGCCGGCGTTATCACCTTCGGCAAGCTGCAGGCGAAAAACGCCGTGCGCGACGCTGCGCGCGTGCTGGACTATCCGTACAGCACGGGCGACAAGATCACGAAGATGATCGGCGACGAGCTGGGCATCACCATCGACAAGGCGCTCGAGACGAACCCCGACCTCAAGAAGGCGTACGAGACCGAAGAGGACGTGAAGGCCGTCATCGACGCGGCCAAGTCCATCGAGGGTCACGTGCGCGGCGAGGGCGTGCACGCGTGCGCCACCATCATCTGCCGCGACCCCATGAGCGAGCACGTGCCCATGAAACGCGATACCAAGGGCGGCGGCATCATCACGCAGTACGACGGTCACTACACGCCCGACCTGGGCTTGCTGAAGATGGACTTCTTGGGCCTGCGCACCCTGGGCGTGCTGTCGCGCGCGTGCCGCAACATCGAGGCGCGTTTCGGCACCAAGGTGATCCCCGAGGAGATTCCCATCGACGACGAGCGCGCGTTCGTGCTCATGCAATCGGGCAACATGGACGGCTTGTTCCAGGTGGAGGGCGCACTGTACGTGGGCTTGTTCGCACGGCTCCCACCTAAGCGCTTCTCGGACATCGTCGCCTCGATCGCCCTCAACCGTCCGGGCCCGTTGGAGTCCGGCATGGTCGACGACTACGTGAAGGTGGCCAGCGGCAAAACCTCCATCCACTATTACGACGAACGCCTCCGCCCCATTCTGGAGGAGACGTACGGCACCATGGTCTACCAAGAGCAGATCATGCAGATCTCCATGGCCATGAGCGGTTTCTCGGCAGGCAAGGCCGACAAGCTGCGTAAGGCCATGGGCAAGAAGAAGCTCGACATCATGCGCCTGCTCCAGGCCGACTGGAACACGGGCGCGGTGGAGAACGGCTACTCGCTTGAGATCGCGAAGCAGATCTGGGAAGACGCTGAGAAGTTCGCGAAGTACGCGTTCAACAAATCGCACTCGGCCGCATACGCCATCCTGGTTATGCGCACGGCGTATTTGAAGGCGCACTATCCGAACGACTTCATGGCCGCCGTGCTGTCGTCGTACATGGGCAACACCGACCGTCTCATCCGCTACATCGCCAGCTGCAACCACAACGGCACGCCCGTGCTGCAGCCCGACATCAACTCGTCGAACGAGGAGTTCACGCCGGTTGAAGAGGGTATCCGCTTCGGCCTGGTCGGCGTGCGCGGCGTGGGAAGGAACGTGGCCGAGGCCATCATCGCCGAGCGCGAGGCGAACGGCCCCTACACGTCGCTGCACGACTTCGTGAACCGCCTCGATACGAAGTGCTACAACCGCAAGACGCTCGAAGCGCTCATCAAGGGCGGGGCGTTCGACTCGACGGGCTACACGCGCAAGCAGCTCATGTACTTCATCGACGAGACGCCGCTGCTCGAAAGCGCGTCGAAGCGTCAGAAGGACCGCGAGCGCGGCCAGGTGTCGATGTTCGACCTGTTCGGCGACGACCCCGATTCGGGCTTCGAGGAAGAGATCCCCGAGCCGGACGGCGTCGAATGGCCCAAGCGCCAGCTGTTGTCGTTCGAGAAGGAGATCATGAAGATCTACGTCTCGGACCACCCGCTGCGCCCGTACGAGGGCACCATCGCGCGCATGACGAAGTTCTCCATCGGGGACTTGGCCGAGCGCACGAAGGAGATCAAGTCCGCCGTGTTCGTGGGCATGATCTCGAACGTGGTGACGAAGCTGACGAAGCGCGGCACGAAGATGGCCACGTTCACCCTCGAGGACACGACAGGTCACGTGGAGTGCATCTGCTTCAAGTACGAAGAGAACGCCGAGGCCATCCAGGAAGACGCCATCGTGAAGGTGAAGGGCAAGTTCGAGGCGAACGACCGCGGTAACCAGATCATGGCGTTCGAGGTGGAGGTCATCGAACTCAACGAGGCCGACGCCCGCCCGTCGCATCTGGAGCTGCGCGTGGCCATGGCCGACTTCGACCAGTCGAAGTCGCTGCGCCTGAACCGCATCTTGAAGTCGTATCCGGGACGCGACGGCGTGGTGCTGTTCGTGCAGCAGAACGACGGCCACAAGTTCCGCGCCGAGCTGCCCGTGTCGGTGGATTCCCGCAGCCAGATCCTCCGCTCGGAGATCCAAGAACTGTTCGGCCCAAGAGTGTGGAGAGCGTCGTAGAGCATAGGGCGCGGGAATGCCTCTTCCTTATATGGCGCGGGAATACCGTAAGGGACCGGGGCGTCGCTTCCCGCGCCGATCGCACGCCGCGCCCGTAACGAATCGGCGCGGCACGCGCCCGTCGGCCCGCAGGTCGAACCCCGCGCCAGGGAGGGGGAACGGGAACGAGCCCCTCGCCGAAGAAGGAGAGCGGTGCCGACCCCCCGCGCCAGGGAAGGAGAGCGGGGGCGAGCCCCACGCTATTCAACAATTTGGCAAGCGCATTCCGGCTCCGCTTCGCAGCGGGGCCGGGTTCGTTTATGATACCGCCTATGAATACGGAAACCATGACATCACCCATCGCGCGAGAGCGCCACGCGGCAGCGCCCGACGTTGCCGAACGAGCCGTGCGTGACCACACGCTGGCCCTCACCCTGTCGTACAACGGATCGCCCTTCAGCGGCTTCGCCCGCCAACCGGGGCAGACCACCGTGCAAGGCGACCTCGAAGACGCGCTGCGCCTGTTGTTCAGGCGCGACGTGGAGACAACCTGCGCTGGCCGCACCGATGCGGGCGTGCATGCGCTCGGTCAGGTGGTGAGCTTCGACGTGAACGACCTCGACATCGCGGGTCGATCGCTGCCCAGCTTGCGCCGCTCGCTCAACGCGCTCACCCACGACGCCATCACCGTGCGCGAGGTGGAGCCGAAGAAGCTGGGCTTCTCGGCGCGCTTCGACGCGCAGGCGCGCGAGTACCACTACCATCTGTGCGTGGACTCCACGAGCCCCATCTTCATGAAGGACTTCTCGTGGTTCGTGCCCGGCGGTCTCGACCTCACGGCCATGGAAGCGGGCGCGCAGCATCTGCTGGGCGAGCACGACTTCAAGAGCTTCTGCATGGCGGCCTCGGCCGAGGGCAAGCCGACGCACCGCAACGTGCGCGAGATATCCTTCCATCCCGAGACGGTCATGGGCGAGAACCTCATGTCCATCAAGGTGGTGGGCAACGCGTTTCTGCATTCCATGGTACGTACCATCGTGGGCACGCTCGTGATGGTGGGCAAAGGACAGCGCGACGCCGACTGGGTGGGCGAGGTGCTGGCCGCGTGCGATCGTCGCGCTGCGGGCGAAAACGCCCCAGCTCAGGGGCTCGTATTCTGGCGAGTCATCTACTGACGTGCTACAATAGGCGCTCGGTTACCTGAAGGCGGCAAATCATGTTTGGCAAATCAACGGAAAAGCGCGTCATGCGCGAGGCGGACAAGATCATTTCCCTCAAAGAGGATATGGATGCCATCTCGTGGACGCGCGTGCTCGAAATAGGCAAGCTCCTCCAAGAAGGCGTCGAAGAGGCCGACCGCGTTGCGCTCGCGCGCGAGCTCGTGTCCATCGCCCAATCCAACCGCACGCTCAATGCCCGCTTGGGCATCGAGGCCGCGTCCTCCTCGGGACACGTCATGGCGTCGGGCATCGAGGTGATGGAGGGCGGCCTTGCCGAAGCCGCCATCGAAGAACAGGTTGAGAGCAAGGCGCTCCCGGCTGCGGACGAGCAGCCTGCAACGACGCCCGAGCCCGTCGAGCCGGCTGAGCCGGTTGAGCCGCGCGTGAGCGTGCCCGTGGTGGAGGCGCATCACGCGTACGAACCGAGCGAGATCGACTTCCAAGCTGCGGAAGTGCGAGCGGAATGCGAGCTCGTGGCGAAGAACGATCCCGACGAGGACGATTTCATCGAGGCGGCGCAAGCCGTGATGAGCGAAGACGCGGAGCCCGAATCCGAGCCCGAGCCCGAGCCGACGGCACCGTCGGAGCCGGTGACGCTCGAGCAGCTGCTTGCCGCCACGGCGGAGCTTGAGGAAGCCGTGGACGAGCTGACGGCGGCGGCCGCAACGCTCGACGAGCCGCAAGCGGCGGACGACCCCACCGAGCCCATGAAGCCGATCGCCGCGGAATCCGCTCCCGAGCCTGAACCTGCCCCTGAGCCTGCCCCCGAGCCCGAGCCCGAGCCCGCACCCGTTCCGCGCCCGGCGAAGAAGCGCCGCTTCGCGCGCTTCCGCAACCTGTACGAGAGCCGCGACGGCGGCCTGTGCGTTTTCGAGGACGAGCACGGCCACCTCGTCGCCGTCGATTCGTCGAAGCTCGCCTAAACGCCCCCATCTGGCAAGTTTTTTCGCGATTGCGGTCTGACGCGTCCCCGGTGCAAACGCCGACCTGGGGTAACGCCTTCGACAACGGCGAAATGCGGCCGATTTCGGACGAAAAAGGGCGATTTCGCCCGCAATCGCGTCAAAATTTGCCACATGAAGCGCGCGCGAGCGACCTGGTACGCGAAGGGCTCCGATCGGGGCCCTTCGCGCGTCTACGCTGCCGGCTTCTCCGGCACGGTCTTGTCCACGAAGTAGATCTTGTACCACATGAGGAACATGTACACGATCCAGATCTTGCGGGAGCGGTCCGCTCCCCCGCGGTGCTCGTCGAGCAGCTTCATCAGCTCGTCGGTGTTGAAGAACCGCGCCGCGATATCGCCGGTGAACCATTCCTTGATCTCGTCGTAGTAGCGGTCCTGCCGCAGCCAGTTCACTACGGGCACGGGGAAGCCCAGCTTCTCCTTCTGCGCCCAATCCTTCGGGATGGCGCGCTCGGCGGCCTCGCGCAGCGTGATCTTCGTCTGCTCGTCGTTCGCCTTGAGCGGGGTGGGGATGGTGCGCGAGACGTTGAACACCTCTTTGTCCAAAAATGGCACGCGCGATTCCAACGAGTGGGCCATCGACATCTTGTCGGTTTTCAGCAGGATGTCTCCCACGAGCCAGAAGTACAGATCGACGTACTGCATGCGCGTCGTCTCGTCGAGGCCCGCCACCTCCGCGTACGCCGGCGCGATGAGCTCCTGGGGGGACGCCACGCGCGCCGCGCCGCTCACGCGCTTGCCGGCGCGCAGCCGTTCGCGCTCGTCGGGCGAGAACGCCACGCCGTTCGCGTTCGTGTAGTACCAGTCCTCGGGCGTCTCGGAAGCGCGCTCGAGGTAGTTCGCGCCGCGCACGCCCAGCGCACGGGCCGCTTTCGACGCGCCGCGCAGCAGGCCCTTCGGCGCCCATGCCAGCTTCTGGTTGGCGAACGGCGTCTGGTAGATGCGGTAGCCGCCGAAGAACTCGTCGGCACCCTCGCCCGACAGCACGGCCTTTACCTTCTTCGCCGCTTCCTGGTCGACGAAGTACAGCGCCACGGCGCTCGGGTCGGCCGAGGGCTCGTCCATGTGCCACTGCACGCGGGGCAGGCTGGCCCAGTACTCCTCTTCGGAGATGTGCTTCGAGTTGTTCTCGATGTGCAGCTCGTCGGCCAACTCGCGTGCCCAGGTGATCTCGTCGCGCTCGCCCTCGTATTCGGCGAAGCCCACGGTGAACGTCTTGATGTCGGGGTTCTCGCTGGCCAGGCACGCCGCCATGTAGCTCGAGTCGATGCCGCTCGACAGGAACGATCCCACCTCCACGTCGGCCACGTTGTGGTAGCGCACCGACTCGCGCATGGCTGCGTCGATGGCCTCCACGGTGTCCTCGCGGCTGCGGCTCTCGTCGAAGTCGTAGGTGGGGCGCCAGTAGCGCTGCGTCTCGGTGGTGCCGTCGGCGCGCACGGTCATGCAGTGGGCGGGCTCGAGCTTCATGATGCCCTTGAAGAACGTCTCGGGCAGCGCCGAGAACTGGAAGCACAGGTACTGCTCGAGCGCTTCCTCGTTGAGCGCGCGCTCGTAGGCGGGGTGCTCGAGGATGCACTTGATCTCGGATGCGAAGATGAACTGCGGGCCGTGCTCCCCGTCCTGCAGGGTGTAGTAGAACGGCTTGATGCCGAAGAAGTCGCGCGCGCAGAACAGCTCCTGTTTCTGCTTGTCCCAGATGGCGAACGCGAACATGCCGCGCACCTTGTCGAGCAGCAGCGAGCCCCATGCCAGGTACGACACGAGCAGCGTCTCGGTGTCGGACTCGGTTTTGAACGTCCAGCCCTCGGCTTCCAGCTCGCAGCGCAGGTCGCGGTAGTTGTAGATTTCGCCGTTGAACACGATGGCGTAGTCGCCGATGGTGAACGATCCGGGCGCGGACCCTTCGACGGCGGGGGAGGTCACGGCCGAGTCGTGCGCGCCCGTGGCACGCACCATGGGCTGGTTGCCGTTCGCGAGGTCGATGAGCGAGAGGCGCCGGTGCCCGAGGGCCACGCCGTCGGCAAGGTACTGGCCCTCGCCGTCGGGGCCGCGGTGCGCCATGACGTCGCACATGGCCTTCAACGTGGGCAGATCGGCTTGCGTGGCGCCGGTGAATCCGCAGATACCGCACATGGATGGTTCTCCTTCTCGTTTGGTCTGCGACACATGATAGCCGAATCGGCGTCCTACCCCCAAGCGTCGCGCCCGTCCCCTCGCCAAAACCGCAGATTTGCACATTCGAGCTGGGGGGGGGGGTATCATGTTCTATGCCGTCTCCTCTTGAAAGGTGCCCGCCATGAATGCGAAGCGAACCGCGCTCCTCGCCCTGACCGCCGCCGCGCTCTGTTGCGCCCTTGCGGGGTGCACGAGCCCCTTCGACGTGTCCGCCGACGGCGGCGACCTGGCGATCTCGTGCGACTTGGAAGCGGTCCACGGCGACATCAAGCTCGCGTTCGTGGCCTTCGACGATGAGCAGGTTGAAACCCTGTGCGAAGGGCAGGCGTCCGGCGGCCTTGCGCGCACGCTCGCGCCCGGCCGCTACGCCCTCAAGGTCGTGGCCGCCTGTCGCGGCGGGGCCGACGTCACCGTCCAGGCGAACGCCTCGGACGGGGTCGAGGCGTTCATCCCGGGCGACGCCCTCGACGACAGCCCGATTCCCGTCACCCTCGACCCCCTCGAAGCCTAGTCCTTACTGCTCGGCGAGGGCGGCGTCGTAGACGCGGGTGCCCTTGAGGTAGGTTTGGAGGACCTTCGTGTTCTTGATGTCGAGGGGTTTCGCTTCCAGGATGTTCTGGTCCACCACGATGAAGTCGGCCGCCTTGCCCGCTTCGAGGCTGCCCGTCTCGCCGTCGAGCGACAGCGCCCACGCGGCGTCGATGGTGAAGCTGCGGATCATCTGCGTCACGCTCGCGCGTTGCTCGGGCCACAGCAGGTAGGTGGGGTCGTCGGGGTCGGTGATGTCGGGCACCTCGTACTCGGCGCCGTCCACGAGGTTGCGCGTCACGCCCGTCTCGATGGCCACGAAGGGGTTGGGATTCGCGGTCACGGGGTAGTCTGAAGCCGACACGAGCACGGCGCCCGCGTCGGCGAACGCCTGCAACGGGTACATGCGGTCGGCGCGGTCGCCCAGCGCGGGCTTCTCCTTCGCCTCCCAGTAGCGTGGCGCCTTGTAGTGCCAGTACGGGTTCGCCACTGCCACCACGTCGAGCTTGGCGAAGCGCTCGACGTCGCCGTCCTGCACGAGCTGCAGGTGCGTGATGGCGTTGCGCTGCTTGTCGTCGGGCACGTGCTGCTCGGCGTACTCGATGGCGTCGAGGCCCATCGTGACCGCGGCGTCGCCGATGGCGTGGATGTGCGCGAGCAGCCCCGCGCGGTTGAGCGCCTCGACGGCCTTGTTGAGCGGCTCCTGCTCCTAGCCGGTTTCGCCGTACGACCCGGGGTTGTCGGCGTAGGGCTCGGACAGCAGTGCCGACTCGTTGTCCATGACGCCGTCGGTGAACACCTTGCCGGCGATCACCTTGAGCAGCCCGCCGTCGTACGTCTTCTTCAGCTCGTCGAGCGTGCGCAGGTCCTCGTCGGTCTGCCAGCTCGTGACGATCCCGGCGCCGCGCACGCGCATGGTGAGCTCGCCGTTGTCCTCGAGTGTGCGGTACGCCTCGTAGGGGATGGGGAAGAAGCCGTTGCCGGGCGGCGTGAAGATGGACGTGTAGCCCAGCGCGTTGAGCTGCTGCACGAACGAGGCCACGGCTTCGGGCAGGTTGTCCTGGTCGAAGGGGTAGCGGCCGGCCAGCGACATGGCCGAGTCGGCGAGCGTGCCCCACAGGTTGCCGTCGGCGTCCTTGACGATCTGACCGCCGGGGGTGGAGGCGGTGTCCTTCGTGATGCCGAGGTACTCGAACGCCTTCGAGTTGAGCCACGCGCCGTGCCCGTCGAACGAGTACACGAGCAGGGGCTTGTCGGGGCTGATCTCGTCGAGGCGCTCCTTCTTCGGCCCCTTCTCCAGCTCTTCGCCGGGAAAGAGGCTGGCCGCGTAGCCGTAGCCGAGGTACGTGTCCTTCTCGGGGTGCGCGTCCACGTACTCCTTGATGGTTTTGAGCTGATCGTCGGCAGACGTCTGCCCGATGAGGCTGAAGTCGAAGAAGTCGGGCGAGCCGGTGTGGATGTGGCCGTCGATCATGCCGGGCAGCACGAACGAACCCTGCAGGTCCACCACCTGGCCGGCCGCATCCTTGTAGGCTTGACCGTCGGCCGCCGAGCCCACGAAGGCGATCTTGCCGTCGCGCACGGCGAGGGCTTCCGCGGTCGTGTTGCCCTCGTCTGCGGTGTAGATGGCCGCGTTCTCGTAGTAGGCGTCCACGGCGTGGTTGGCGTTCGTGCCGCTGCCGGCGTCGCTGTCGCTCGCGTGGTCGGCGGGACCGGCGGACGAACAGCCGAACAGGCCGAGGCCGGCCGTGGCGGCGCACAGGGCGCTTCCTGCGAGAAACGTGCGGCGGGTGAGAGAGGCGGATGGGTTCATCGGCGCGTCCTTTCGAGTCGGGGTCGACGGCGGGGAAGCCCGATGATGCCGCGCGCGCCGCCGCGTGCAGCGCGCGGATCGCGTCTGCCACCGAACGGTGGAGGCCGCGCATACCGCCTGTGAGGAAACGCTTTCGTGAAGGGCGCTTTGCGGTTCGGCGGTGCGCGGCGTTGCGGGCGGGGCGCGCCGCCGCGCCGTGCTACCGTGGGGCGAACCATACGAACAGCGTGCAGCCTGCCGGCGCCTCGCCGCGCCGACGACATCCTGCGCGCGCATCAGGAAGGCGTCTTCATGGAAGCGAAGGAATACGACTACATCGTGGTGGGATCGGGCCCGGCGGGCTGCGTCATGGCCGAGAAGCTCAGCGAGAGCGGGGCGTCGGTGCTGCTGCTGGAAGCGGGCGAGAACCGCGACGAGGACGAGCTGATCGTGAGCCCTTCGGCCAACCTCTACCGGCACTTCCCGGAGTACTTCTGGTGGGGCGCGTCCGTCCCACAGGACGGCGTGGGCGGCAAGGACTTCCCCCTGACGGGCGGCCGGGTGCTGGGCGGCGGCTCGTCGGTGAACGGAGAGATGTACGTGCGTCCCACGCCGTACGTGCTGGAGCAGTGGGCGCGTGTGGGCGGGCCGCAGTGGTCTCCCGGCCAGGCGACGCAGGTGTTTCAGCAGCTCGAGCGCTACGAGGCCCCGAACGTCGACCCCGCCGTCCGCGGCGAGCGCGGGCGGCTGCGCATCCGGGAGAGCTATCCCGAGACCCCGGCGCTCGTGGACAAGCTGGTCGCGGCGTTCGAGCGCGCCGTGGGCTTCGGCCCCGTCGCGGACTACAACGACCCCGCCACGCCGCTCGGGCCCTTCGGCGGCTGGCAGCTGTACCAGTTCCCCAACGGCAACCGGGCCAGCGCGTCGGCCTGCTTCCTGTCGGCCGACGTCATGACGCCCGAGGGCGGCGGCGTGGACGGCCGGCGCCTCGCGGTGCGCTTCCAGGCGACGGCCACGAAGGTGCTGTTCGACGACGCAAAGCGCGCGTACGGCGTGCGCTACCTCGAGGACGGCGAAACGCGCGAGGCGCATGCGGCGAAGAAGGTGGTGGCGTGCGCCGGGCTGCGCAGCGCGCAGCTGCTCATGCTGTCGGGCATCGGCCCGGCCGAGGTGCTCGAGCGTGCCGGCGTGCCGGCGGTCTGCGTCAACGAGCATGTGGGGCGCCACCTCATGGACGACGCGTACACGGGCGCCGTGTTCAGCGTGAACGGCCACGACGTCGCGCAGCTCGCCTCGAGCGATCCCCACGCCAAGCAGCACGGCGGCGCGTTCTTCCCGTCGCCCGACGGCACGGGCGCGGCCGGCGAGCGCTCCATCCAGGTGATTGCCACGGGCGTCACGCCCGAAGTGCTGTACCTCGGCGTGCTGTGCGTCAACCCGAAGAGCCGCGGCTCCCTCGAGATCCAAAGCGACGACCCGCTTAAGATCATGCGCGGCGACTTCGGCTTCCTGAGCAACGACGCCGACGTCGCCGTGCTCATGGAGGCGCTGCGCACCTACATCGCCCCCATGGCGGAGGAGCTTGCCGCCATCGACGCGTCCTACCAGCTGCTCAGCCCCGCCTCCGACGTGCTGGCCGACGATGGGAAGCTGGAAGCCTACGTGCGCTCCTCGTTCATCCACACCTACCACGACCAGGGCGCGCTGCGCATGGGTGCCGAGGGCGACGCCGTCGTGGACGGATGGGGCGCGGTGCACGGCGTGCGCGACCTCGTGGTGGCCGACGCGTCCATCGTGCCGTACCACGTGGACGGCAACACTTCGGCGGCCGTCTACCTTATCGGCGCCACGGTCGCGCAGCACCTCTTGGAAGAAGCGGGGGCGTAGGGGCTGCGCTGCCTTGCGCTCCTATGAGCGCCCTTCTGCGAAAACGTGGTCCGTCCCCAGCGGTTTCCCGGTATAATGATGCACTTGGATCGTGGCGCAGGTGCACAACGTGGATGGGCGCCCGTATCCGACCCCTGCGGATTCCCTCCGCAGGCGGTTGTTCCGGGGAATACCGATATAGTTCGCAATGGAGGAAACGAATGGCTTCTACGCACACGCATACGCGCTCGGCGTGGTCGGGCAAGTGGGCGTTCATTCTGGCCGCGGCGGCATCCGCCGTGGGCTTGGGGAACATGTGGCGCTTCCCCTACCTGGCCGCCAAGTACGGCGGCGGCACGTTCTTGATCACGTACCTCGTGCTCGTGTTCACGTTCGGCGTATCGCTGCTGCTGTTGGAGACGGCGCTCGGTCGCAAGACGGGGCAGTCGGCCATCGGCGCGTTCAAGCAGTTCGGCAAGAAGTACGCCTTCATCGGCGTGCTCGCGTCAACCGTGCCGTTCATCATCACGCCGTACTACTGCATCATCGGCGGCTGGGTGACGAAGTACACGGCGGCGTACCTGATCAACGGCCCTGAGGCGCTGGCCGACGGCGGCGACTTCTTCACGGGCTTCATCACGAGCAACACCGAGAGCTTCCTGTGGATGCTCCTGTTCATGGCCATCGTGTTCATCGTGGTATCGCTGGGCGTGAAGGGCGGCATCGAGAAGGCGAACCTCGTCATGATGCCGGCGCTCATCGTCATGGCCGTGGGCATCGCGCTGTACACGCTCACCATGCCGGGCGCCATCGACGGCGCGCTGTACTACCTCATGCCCGACTTCAGCAAGTTCTCGCCGGAGCTCGTCATCGGCGCGCTCGGGCAGATGTTCTACAGCTTGTCGCTGGCCATGGGCATCATGATCACGTACGGCTCCTACCTGGACAAGAAGTCCAGCCTCACGCAGAGCGTGGCGCGCATCGGCGGCTTCGACATCGGCGTGTCGTTCCTGGCCGGCCTCATGATCGTGCCGGCCGCGTTTGTGGCCATGGGCTCGGGCGAGGCCGTGGCGGCCAACTCCGGCCCGTCGCTCATGTTCGTCATCCTGCCCGGCGTGTTCGCCGACATGGGCGGGGCGGCCACTGTCGTGGGCTTCCTGTTCTTCCTGCTCGTGCTGTTCGCGGCGCTCACGAGCGCCATCTCGCTCACCGAGACGTGCACGTCCATCATCCAAGACGGCGCGGGCTGGTCGCGCAAGAAGGCGCTCGGCACGGTGATCGCCGTGGTCGTGGTGGCCGGCATCATCGTGAACATGGGCTACAACGGCCTGTCGTTCATCGAGCCGCTGGGTGCAGGCACGACGCTGCTCGACTTCTTCGACTTCATCTCGAACTCGGTCATCATGCCCATCGTGGCGCTTTTGACCTGCGTGTTCGTCGGGTGGATCATCAAGCCGAAGGCCATTGTGGACGAGGTGAAGCTGTCCAGCAGCTTCCGCGCCGAGAAGGCGTGGACGGTGGTCATCAAGTACATCGCGCCCGTGCTCGTGGTGGTCATCCTCGTGGCATTCGTCGCGCAGACGTTCGGCATCATCAGCTTCTAGCGCATCGCAGGACAGGCGAGCGTGCAAGCGGGGCGTCCTTCGGGGCGCCCCGCTTTGTGTTGGGGCGGGGCTCGCTCGCATCCCGTTCGTGCTCCCGCTCGCATCCCGATGCCCCGCATCCCGTTCGCTCTCCCTCCCTTCCGCATCCCTCCCTTCGGCACCCTTTATATTTCGATAATAGTTTCATAAGGAAAAATGCAGATGACTGGCATGGAGGTTCTGTGGCGGCCTCAGTAGACTGATAGGCAGGTTTGAAAGCCGAATCGAGGAGAGAGGCTCCCGACGCGGAGCTTCGAGAGGGGGAGAGTATGGCTCAGGAAACCAGTAGCGCGACCCATCGTGCGCCCGGTATCAGCCGCCGTTCGTTTCTCGCATGGTCGGGCCTGGTGGGCGCCGGCGTTGCGCTGACGGGCTGCTCGCCGCACGGCGAGGAGAAGGCCAAGGACGAGGGCGCCGCCGACGCGACGCCGGCCGCATTCGAATACGACAGCACCCATTGGTCGGGCTGCCACGTGAACTGCGGCAGCCGCTGTCCGCTCAAGCTGTACGTGAAGGACGGCACCGTGGTGCGCGTGGGCAACGACAACGAGGGCACCGACGATTTCGAGCCCGGCGGCATCTACCAGATGCGCTCCTGCGTGCGCGGCCGCACGAACCGTCAGCGCATCTACAACGAGACGCGCGTGCAGAAGCCGCTGCGTCGCGTGGAGGGCACGAAGCGCGGCGAGGGCCAGTACGAGGAGATTTCCTGGGACGAGGCCATCGAGCAGATTGCCACCACCATGAAGGAGATCAAGGACGAGTACGGCAACGACGCCTTCTACATCCAGTACGGCACGGGCCAGCTGGGCGGCACGGTGGCGAAGTCGTGGCACCCGGACAAGACGGCGTTCGCGCGCCTCATGAACCTCTACGGCGGCTACCTGCGCCACTACTGCGACTACTCCACGGGCCAGATCAACTGGGAGCTGCCGCTGTTCAACGGCGACGCCTACTCCAACAACGAGGTGACCGACCTCGTGAACTCGAAGAACATCGTGCTGTTCGGCAACAACCCCGCCAACACGCGCATGAGCGGCTCGGCCATGCAGTACCTCATCACGCAGGTTCGCCTGCAGAACCCCGAAGCGCATATCGTGGTGGTGGACCCGCACCTGTCCGACACCGCCATCGGCGTGGCGAACCAGTGGGTTCCCATCCGCCCCTGCACCGACATGGCGCTCGTGGCCGGCATGATCCACCACCTCTTCACCGAGGGCAAGCTCGACGAGGAGCTCATCCGCTCCAAGTTCATCGGCTTCTTCAGCGACACGTTCGTGGAGGACGTGAAGCAGGGCGAGCCGAAGGACACCTCGTTCATGGGCTTCGACAAGGCCGGCGCGCTCGTCATCGACGAGGATATGTCCTACGAGGCCTACCTCAAGGGCACCGGCGCCTACGAGGGCACGGGCGAGAAGACTCCTGAGTGGGCGGCCGCCATCACGGGCGTGCCCGCGGACACCATCCGCGCGCTGGCCGACCTGTTCGTCGACGGCCCCACGGCCACCATCCAGGGATGGGGCCCGCAGCGCCACAGCGCCGGCGGCAACAACGCCCGCGCCATCGCGCTCATCGCGGCCATCACGGGCAACGTGGGCATCTCGGGCGGCGGCACCGGCGCGCGCGAAGCCGTCGGCGGCGTGCCGTACAAGGTGGCCACGGCCATCCCCACCTTCCCCGAGAAGAACACGGTGGACGTGTGCGTGTCGTTCTTCGACTGGTACCATGCCATCGAGGACTACCAGTCCATGGACGACGCCACGTGGGGCGTGCGCCATATCAACGAGAAGGGCGCCACCATCTACGCCGAAGAGCCCGGCACCATCAAGCTCAAGGCTCCCATCAAGTTCATCTGGAACTACGCGAGCAACGTCATGGCCGGCCAGCATGCCGACATCAACGACTCCCTGCGCATCTACAACCTGCCCGACGAGAAGGACAGCGGCGTGCGCATGATCGTGACGGTGGACTGCTACCTCACGCCGACGGCGCTCGTCTCCGACATCATCCTGCCGGGCACGACGGCGTTCGAGGAGGACGACATCGTGACGGGCGGCACGGCCTGGACGGGCTTCGTATGCTGCGAGAGCGCCGCCATCGAGCCGCTGTTCGAGGCGAAGCCGGTGTACGAGATATGCACGCTCATCGCCGACAAGCTGGGCCTCAAGGACCAGTTCACCGAGGGCAAGAGCCAGCTCGATTGGGTGAAGTGGAGCTACGAGCAGGGCGTTGAGGCCGGCGAGGACTTCCCGGCAACGTTCGAGGAGTTCCGCGAGCAGGGCCTGTTCAAGAAGACGGACCGGCACGAGCCCGCCATCGCCACCGACGAGAAGATCGCCACGCCTTCGGGCAAGTACGAGGTGTTCTCGAAGCAGGCGTACAACCTGTCGAAGCAGTGGGACCTCACGTGCGGCGGCTACGTGCCCGACGACGGGCGCGACCAGATCACGGGCCTGCCCATCTACTACAACAACGTGGAGGGCTTCGGCGACGAGGCCACGAAGGCGGACTATCCCTTCCAGCTGATCGGCCACCACACCAAGACGCGCACGCACTCGTCCTACGGCAACGTGGAGTGGATGAAGTCCGTGGCGCCTCAGCAGTGCTGGATCAACGAGCAGGACGCCGCCGCGCTCGGCGTGGAGAACGGCGACGACGTGATCGTGTCCACCGAGCGCGGGCGCTCGCAGCTGTCGGCGAAGGTCACGCCGCGCATCATGCCCGGCGTCGTGTCCATCCCGCAGGGTGCGTGGTACGATCCCGAGACGCGCGACGCCGCCACCATCGGCAGCAAGGACGTGCTGGACAAGGGCGGCTGCATCTCGGTGCTGACGTCGGCGCGCCCCACGCCCATCTCCAAGGGCAACGGCGTGCATTCCAACCTGTGCAAGATCGAGAAGGCGTAAGGGGGCTTTCATGGAACAGTACGGATTTTTCGTCAACACCGACATCTGCACGGGCTGCAAAGCGTGCATGACGTCGTGCTTCGACCGCAACAACCTCGAGGTGCCGCAGAAGTTCCGCAAGGTGTACGAGTTCGGCGGCGGTGCGTGGGAGGCGGCCGAGGACGGTTCGTTCACCTCGACGGCCTTCACCTACTACACGTCCATGACGTGCAACCACTGCGACAACCCGGCCTGCGTTGAGAACTGCCCCACGGGCGCTATGAAGAAGGACCCCGAGACGGGCATCGTCAACAACGACAAGAGCGTGTGCATCGGCTGCATGACCTGTGAGAAGTCGTGTCCCTACGGTCATCCGGTGCAGCTTGCCGACGGCCTGTCGCACAAGTGCGTGCTGTGCAGCGACGAGAACGAAGAGGGCACGCCCGACCCGGCCTGCGCGAAGGCCTGCCCGGTGCGCGCGCTCGAGTTCGGCAGCATCGAGGACCTGCGGGCCGCGCATGGCGACAACGCCGTCATCGGCGAGCTGGGGGACACGACGGCCCCGAACGTGGTCATCGGCCTGCATCGCGACGCGGACAAGGGCGGCACGCTGCTCAATCCGCTGGAAATCACCCACTAACCATTCGGTGCCTGCGGGGAACGCTCCCCGCAGGCACCCGCACGGCACCGCATCGCGCCGGTTCCCTCCCCGGCGCGGCGCGGTGCCTCGGCATGTGAAAGGACCATCCATGGCCACGACCGACAACCTGTCGCTCGAGACGGTGCAGGCGTACCGCGTGCTGTGCGAGTTCTGCTCGCTCGTGCTGTGCGAAAGCCCCTCCGACGAGGTGCTCGACCGCCTGATCGAGCAGCGCGCCCTGATGCTCGAGCAACCGTTCTCCGCCGTCGCGCCCGCGGCTGCCTCGCAGCTGCACGACGTGCTTGCCCGCGCGGCGTCCGAGGAGGGCGCCGCCGTGAAGACGGCGCTGCGCCGCGACTACGCGTACCTGTTCTACATGGTAGGGTCGAGCGGCACCTCGCCCTTCGAGTCGGTGTACCGCACCGACGACCGCACCATGTTCGGGCCGACCACGCTCGAAGTGCGGGAGGCGTACCGCGCCTGGGGCGTGCAGGTGCCGGGGCAGGGCAGCGTGCCCGACGACCATCTGGGCTTCGAACTGCTGTTCTTGGCGCACGTGCTGGGGGAAGCGGAACGCGCGATGGCGGGCGAGGACGAGGATGCCGACGCGTCCGCGGCCGCGTCGGCCGAGGCGCAGCGGGCGCTCGACGCCGCGCGGGCGCTGCTGGCCGACCACGTGCTCGTGTTCGCGCCCGTGTTCCTGGCCAACGTGAAGACACGCGCGAAGGAGCCGGCGTACCGCGCGGTTGCCGAGCTCGCGGCGGCTTCCATCGCATCCTTGGCCGCGTGTTTGGGGGCTCGCGCGTCCGAAACCATCGACGAAGCGGCGTATCTGCTGGGCGAACCCCTATAATGACGGGAATTTCTCGAGCGCACGGCGCATGATGGGCAACGGGGGCGAACGGCATGGCGGCGGAAAAAGCCAACTTCGGACTGAAGACGAAAATCATCGGCCTGTTGTCGTTCGTCCTGCTCATGCTGCTGATCGTGGACATCGCCTGGACGTACGAGTCGCAGAAGCGCGCCACCGAGGCCATGCTGCTCGAGGAGTCGCGGGTGCTCGTCACCGAGATGGACGCCGTGTGGGACTTCATCTCCATCAACCAGGACACCATCAACTACACGCTTGAGGGCGCCTACGAGTACAAGGGCCTCCACTGCGCCATCGCGGGCAAGTCGGTGGCGGCGTTCTTCTCGCAGAATTCCGACTACACTATCCGCTTCACGAACATCACCCCGCGCAACATCCACAACACGCCCGATGCCTACGAGTCCGAGGCGCTCGCGCAGTTCGCCGAGCACCCGGGCGACCCCGACCGCGAGACGTACTACGGCTTCGCGGAGTACCAGGGCGAATCGGTGTTCCGCTACGTGTCGGCCATGAAGGTGACCGAGCACTGCATCGAGTGCCACGGCGCGCCGCAGGGCGAGCTCGACCCCACCGGCTACGAGAAGGAAGGCTGGCAGACGGGGGACTTGGCGGGTGCCGTCAGCGTCATCGTGCCCACGCAGATGTACTACGAGAACATGGCCGGCGCCGTGGTGAGCAACGTGCTGTTCTTCCTGGCCATCATGCTGTGCATGGCCACCATCATCTACGTGGTGCTCACGCGCCTCATCACGCGTCCGCTCGAAGAGCTGCGCCATTCCCTGGCCGACCTGTCCGACGGCTCGCCGAGCGGTCCGTCGGCGCTGCCCGACAAGGTGGCGCCCGTGTACGCCTCGCGCGAGATCGACGAGTTGTTCGCCCAGTTCGACGCTATGGCGTCCAGCCTGTCGTCGCTGTACGGCAACCTCGAATCGGAGGTGGACGAGCGCACGATGCAGCTGTCCGCCGCCAACGAAGAGCTCGAGCGCCAGCGCCGGCACGTCGAGGAGGTGAACGACAAGCTCAAGCGCGAGAACCAGTACAAGTCGGACTTCCTGGCCATCGTGAGCCACGAGCTGCGCACGCCGCTCACGTCCATCCTCGCGTTCACCGACCTCATGGCCGACAGCGTGCCGCGTGCCGACGAACTGGTGCGCAAGCAGCTGGAAGAGATCGACAAGAACGGGCGCATCCTGCTGGAAATGGTGGACAACGTGCTGGAAACCGCGCGGATTCAGGCGGGATCGGAGCGGCTCAACCTCGAGCTCGTGGACTTGAGCGACGTCGTGGGCATGGTGGAGGCGTCCAGCCTGTCGCTTGCGGCGAAGAAGCGCATCGCGCTCGCCACGCGCGTGGCCGGCGACGTGCCCCTCATCCTGTCCGATTGGGAGAAGGTGCGGCGCATCCTCGTCAACCTCGTGAGCAATGCGATAAAATTCACCCCGGAGGAAGGTTCGGTTTCGGTGGACGTGCGCTTCGACGAGGAAGCGCGGCTCGTGCTCATCGAGGTGGCCGACGACGGCATCGGCATTCCGGCCGACAAGCAGGAGCTGATATTCGAGCGGTTCGCTCAGGAGAACATGTCGACAGTGCGCCGCTACGGCGGCAGCGGCCTGGGGCTTTCGCTCGTGAAGGATCTCGCGGCCATGCTGGGCGGTGCGGTGTCGCTTGAGAGCAGGGTGGGCGAGGGGAGCGTGTTTCGCGTGGTGCTGCCCGCCGACGGGGGTACAGAGGGGGAAGACGAGTGACGAAGATCATGCTGATCGACGACGATGAGAGCCTGCAGGTGCTCATCGGCCAGATAGCCGAGCGCGACGGGTACGCCTATTGCTGCGCCGGGGGCGGTGAGGAAGGGCTTGCCATGCTGCGTGCCGAGCGCCCGGACTTCCTCATTCTCGACGTCATGCTGCCCGACACGAACGGGTTCGAGATTTGCGGGACCATCCGCGACGAGGGGCGCAAGGTGCCCATCATGTTCTTGTCGGCCAAGGGCGACATCGTGGACAAGAGCATCGGGTTCAAGGCCGGCGCGGACGACTACCTGGTCAAACCGTTCCAGCCCGAGGAGCTCTCGCTGCGCATCAAGGCGCATCTGCGCCGCCGCAGCAAGGCCGAGGAGGACGAGCTGTCGACCGCGCCCAAGAAGCGCCGAACGTACCAGGTGGGCGAGCTCGAGCTGCTGTTCGGCAAGTACGAGGTGCGCCTGGCGGGCAAGCCGGTGTCGCTGTCGTCACGGGAGTTCGAGCTGCTCGAGCTTTTGGCCACCGATCCCGGCAGCGTGTTCACGCGCGACCAGATCATGGAGCACGTGTGGGGCGCGAAGGACGCCACCGACCCGAACAGCGTGACGGTGTTCGTGCGCAAGATCAGGGAGAAGATCGAGGACGACCCCTCGAAGCCCCGCTACCTGATGACCGTATGGCGCGTGGGCTACAAGCTGGCCGACCGCGCGTTGTTCGAGAGTTAGCGCGCGTAGGCGGGTATCGGGCGCTTTACGGCACGGGCACGCTCCAGCAAGGGGCGCACGGGGCCCCGTGCGGCGTCGGGCGCGGACGCTATGATCTCCTGGCGCCATGCGGCGCAGGCCCGGTTGGGCCGCATGCGAAGCACTGCGACGAAGGAGGATCTCATGGCAGAAGAAAGCAAGCGCGAACGGTACGGCTCCGGCGAGCGCTACGGCTCCGGCGAGCGCTATGGCTCCGGCGAGCGCTATGGCTCCGGCGAGCGGTATGGCTCCGGCGAGCGCTATGGCGCGGGCGCCGGCGCGGGCACGACGCACGGCACCGTGCAGACCCCGGCCTCGAACGGCCGCACGGGCCGCGAGGCCCCGGTGAACGCGCGCCACGGCGGCGGCTCCTCGGTGGGCGGACGCTAGCCACCCGCCATGCAATCGATACCCGCGTGCAGCGTGGCCGATGTGGCGGCTGCGGCCCGTCCGCGTGGCTTTTCGCTCTCCCAGCTGGTGGAGCGCGCCATGCAGGAAGCGGGCCGCAGCTCCGTCGAACGGCTCTACGTCGGCTCCACCTTCTGCAGCCAATACTTCCTGCGCCAGCCGCGACGCGTGTGGCGCGAGGCGTTCGCGCTGTGCCGCCGCTTGGGCGTGCCGGCCACGCTCGTCGTGCCCGTGTTCTCGCAGAAGGACCTCGCGGCCGGCTGCGAACGCATCGACCGGCTGGTGTACGGGTTCGGCGACGTCGTCGACGAGATCACGGTGAACGACGTGGGCATGCTGGCCTTCTGCGTCGAACGCTACGGCTGCTCCGTCAACGCGGGGCGGCTGTTCTCGAAGGAGCCGCGCGACCCGCGGTACGTCCGTCTGTTCGAGGAGCGCCATACGGTGGCCATTCCCGCCCTGCTCACCGAGGTGTTCCGGCGCGGCGAAGTGCGCGGCATCGAGATCGACCCGACGCACGCGGCTCTCGACCTGGCCCCGCTGAGCGGGCTCATGCCCCATATCCAGGTGGGCGTGCACGTGCCGTACTGCTACCTCACCACGGGAGCGCTCTGCGAGCTGGCAAGCGTGCACCGCCCGGTGCGTCAGAAGTTCCGCCCGAACGCGTCGTGCTCGCTCGAGTGCGCGCGCTGCGCCGTCGGCTACGAGCTGCCATCGGGCGTGCGGATGCTGCGCTGGGGCCGCACGGTGCTCTTCCCGAACCACGACTGCCTCATCAGCGAGGGCGAGGAATTCCGCATGATCGTGACGCCGTTCGACGCGCTGGTGCGCTCATGAAGCCCCTCGTGCCCGTGAACGACCGCGCCTACCTGCAACGCTATGCGCAGGCCGGCGGCGAGGAGTTCTACCTGGGCTTCCACGACGACGCGTGGCGCGACCGCTTCGGCGAGGCCGCCGACCTCAACCGCATGACGGGCTTCGGCCGCACGGCGAACCCCTACACGTTCGACGAGGCGCTCGCCATCGTCGACGAGGTGCGCGAGATGGGCAAGCGGGCCTACGTCACGTTCAATGCGAACGCGTATGCGCAGGAGCAGCTCGACTTCCTGTTCGGCTACTTCGAACGGCTGCACGAGGCCGGTGCCGCCGGCGTCATCGTGTCGGTGCCCGAGGCGGTTCAGCCCGCCGCCGACTGCGGGCTTGCCGTGGTGGCCTCCACGATGTGCGGCGTGTACAACGCCGACATCGCCCGCTTCTACCGGCGGCTCGGCTGCACGCGCGTCATCATCCCGCGCGACGTGAGCCTCGACGAGATCGAGGCCATCGTGCGGGCGGCGCCCGGCGTGGAGTACGAGGCGTTCGTCATGCGCAACGGGTGCGTTTTCGCCGACGGGCTGTGCCTCGGCCGCCATATCGAGGGCAGGAACGCCCTGTGCTGGGACGTGCGGCATGCGCGTCGCGAGCACTACGTGGCAGGGCCCGGCGCGGCGGAGCTCGACCGCGCGCTGCGCGAGAACGCGCAGGCCTACGAGCGCTTCCATCATACGGCCTGCGGCCTGTGCGCGCTCTATCGGCTCATGCGGGCCGGCGTGACCACGGCGAAGATCGTCGGCCGCTCCGACGACTCGGCGTACATCCTGCGCGACATCGAGGCCGTCGTGCGCAACGTGGCCATCGCCCGGACGTGCGCAAGCGAGCAGGAGTACCTCGAGCGCATGCGCGTCCCGCCCGAGCGCACCCGCGACTGCGCCGACGCTCTCGCCTGCTACTACCCCGAAGTGCGGTTTCCGGCTGGGGGATAGGCGGTGACGGCGTACTCGTAGGATTCGAAGCGCGTGAGAGGGTTTCTGCGCTGATCCTCGATGGCGAATACCACGACGCGGTGCTTCGCCTCATCGATGCGATAGTAGATGCCATACCGGTCGCAGTACAACACGCGACAAGCGAACGGCGGTCTTGTCGCGTCGTAAGCGGGGTCGTAGGTTTGGCCCAGTTCCGGGGTTGTTTCGAGCAGGCTCAGATCGTGATCGACATGGTCGAACGCGCGCTCGGTGGGGAGTGCGGCGAACGCGTAGAATGCCTCGTCGGTCAAGACGACTTCAAAGGGCGGTTCCTCGTCGCATGCTTCAGGCATGGCGAGCTTCCCTCAGAGCGCGGGCACCGGAACGCGCATCTTCAAGCGATCGCGTGCGCCCGGCCAGCTCGTCTTCGCGGCCTCGCATGATTGCACGGAACACGCGCGCTTCGCGATCGTACACTGCCTGGTGCACGGACATCTGCTCGTCGAACGCATCGGCATCCATCACGACGAGGGTTGCGGTTCCGTTTTTCGTGAGGTATATGGGGCTTCTCGTTTCCTGGCATTCTTGCGTGATGGCCGCCATGTTTCTCTGAAGCTCGGATATGGGTTTTACCGTGGGCATGGACGCCTCCTTTTTCTTGTTCTGATTCACTTTACCTCAATATGAGAAGGGTAAGTTGAATTATATGAAAATTATACGTATCAAAACCAGGTACCTGCGATTTACGTGATGCGCGGTCGTCTTCGCTCCGTGCGTTTTGCTATCATGGGGCGATACGCAATGCATACGCTTGAGAAAGAAGTCCCATGTCGCTATCCATCGGTATCGTCGGTTTGCCAAACGTCGGCAAGTCCACGCTGTTCACGGCCCTCACGAACAAGGGCGGCCTCGCGGCCAACTACCCGTTCGCCACCATCGAACCCAACGTGGGCGTCGTGCCCGTGCCCGATGCGCGCCTCGACCGGCTCGCCGAGATCGACCATCCGGCCCGCATCGTGCCGGCCACCGTCGAGTTCGTGGACATCGCCGGTCTCGTGGCCGGCGCGTCGCAGGGCGAGGGCCTGGGCAACCAGTTCCTCGCAAACATCCGCGAGACCGATGCCATCTGCGAGGTCGTGCGCTTCTTCGGCGACCCCGACGTCGTGCACGTGTCCGGCAAGGTGGACCCGCAGAGCGACGTGGAAACCATCAAGACCGAGCTCATCCTGGCCGACATGGGCACGCTGGAGAAAGCGCTGCCGCGCCTCGAGAAGGAAGCCAAGCGCGACAAGGCGGGCGCCGCGAAGGTGGCTGCGGCCAAAAAGGTGTACGAGGGCCTGAACGAGGGCCATCGTGCCCGCACGCTCGATCTCACCGACGACGAGCGCGCTGCTCTGTACGACCTGCACCTGCTCACGATGAAGCCCATGCTGTACCTGGCCAACGTCGACGAAGACCAGCTCACGGCCGACCTGCCCGAGATCGACGGCTGCGCGCCGGTGCCCATCTGCGCGAAGGTGGAGGCCGACGTGGCCGAGCTCGCCGAGATCGACCCGGCCGAGGCGAAGGAGTACCTCGAGGCCATGGGCCTGAAGGAGAGCGGCCTGGCCCGCCTCGTCCGCGAGGCGTACCACCTGCTGGGGCTGCAGTCCTACTTCACGAGCGGCGAGACCGAGACGCGCGCCTGGACCGTGCCCATCGGCGCGAAGGCCCCACAGGCCGCCGGCGTCATCCACTCGGACTTCGAGCGCGGCTTCATCAAGGCCGAGACCGCCGCGTTCGCCGACTACTCCGAGCTGAACGGCGAGAAGGGCTGCCGCGACGCCGGCAAACTCCGCCAAGAGGGCAAGGAGTACGTCGTGCAAGACGGCGACGTCATGCACTTCAAGTTCAACGTGTAGCGCGCCCCACGGCATCGTGATAAGCCGCATACCCCCATCGAACAGGGGGTATGCGGCTTTTGGCGCTTAGTGCATGCCGGGGTACACCGCTCCGGTGGCGGGCGCGGGCGCGTCGGCGTCGTCGGACGGAATCACGCCGAACGCGGCCAGCAGCCCGTAGAGGTCGGTGCCCTTGAGCTTCTCGATCCCTTCGTGCAGGGCGAGCTTCTCGAGGGGGTTCATGTCCATGTCGGTGATGGGCTTGCCGTCCCTGATGAGCGTGGTGGCGTTCAGCAGGTCGCGGATGTCGAACGCGCTGCCCCACACTTCGGGCACGCCGCGGTCGATGTTGCACAGCGTGTAGACGGCCTCCATGCCGGTGCGCATGGAGTACTCGGTGGTGAAGATGGTGTCGCGCGGCGTTTCGGCGAACTGCCCGATGAACGCGAAGTTCACCGCGCCCTCGGGCACGACGTCGGGCCGGTCGCCGGCAGCGCGCGGCATGAAGAACGCCGTGATGTAGGGCATCATGCACGGAACCGTGTTGGCGCTCTTCTCGGCGAGTTCTTCGATCTGCGATTCGGGAACGCCCAGGTGGTACAGCCATTCCATGCATACTTCCTTGCCGGTGCATTCGCGCAGGGTCTTCTTCACGTAATTGCCGGGCACGTCGGTGAACAGGCCGTACAGCCAGCCGCACAACTCGTTGTCGGGCTGGGCGCGGAATTGGGGCTGCCTATTGAACGTCCAGCTCAGAAGCCAGTTCGAATCTTTCGCGGTGACGATGCCGCCGGTTACGACGCCGCCTGAGAACGGATCGCGACGGCATATCTTCTCGATGTAGGGGACGATCTTCTCGTCGAGCGTCGTGACGGTGGCGCTCATCCAATTGGACTTCTCCGGATCGCCGATGAACTTTTCGGGGTGTCCGAACGACGGGTCCTGTCGGGCGATGCGCCGCCACAGGTCGAATCCGGTTCCCTTTTCCAGCACGGTGTTGAACTGCGCCGGCTTGTCTTGCGACCCGAAGGACGAGTTGGCGACGCAGCTGCCGTTGGTGATGAACAGGAGGTCGTCGTCGGTGAGGTGGAAGGCCTTGGGCGTTCCCTCGCATATCGTTTGCACCTCGGTGGCCACCTTGCGCTCCTCGGTGTTGGAGAACGTGACGTCGACGACTTCGGTGTTCAGATGGAACTGCACGCCGTGGTCTTTCAGGTAGTTCACCGTGGGCAGGATGAGGGATTCGAACTGGTTGTACTGGGTGAAGCGCAGCGCGCTGAAGTCGGGCAGCCCGCCGACATGGTGCACGAAACGCTGGATGTAGCGCTTCATCTCGAGTGCGCTGTGCCAGTTCTCGAAGCCGAACATGGTGCGCCAGTACAGCCAGAAGTTGGAATCGAGCACTTCGTCGGAGAAGTAGTCGGTGATGGCCTTGTCGTCGAGCTCGTCTTCGGGCGTGAAGAACAGGTTCATGATCTCCATGCACGCCTTGTCTGACAGGCCGAACGTGTTGTCGAGGCCGGCGTCTTCGCCCCGGTTGACCGTCGCGCGGCACAGGGAATAATTGGGGTCGCGTTTGTTCAGCTGGTAGTAGTAATCGAGGATGCTCATGTGCTCGTCCTCGATGGAGGGGATGGAGTGGAACAGGTCCCACATCACTTCGAAGTGGTTGTCCATCTCGCGTCCGCCGCGCATGGTAAAGCCGATCTGGGGGTATTCCCATCCGTCGCAGGCGCCGCCCGGCTCGGCGTCGCGCTCGAACAGGTGCACGCGCGAGCCGTCCATCTGGGCGTCCCGTATGAGGTAGCATGCGGCCGTCAAGCCCGCCAGCCCGGTGCCGATGATGTAGGCCGATTTGCCCTCGATGCCCTCCGGCTTTGCCGGGCGGGCGAATGCTTCGTAGTTTCCGCTGGAATAGTACACGGGGTCTCCAATCTCTCGACGTGAGGGTACGGCCCCCATTGTGATGCGGGGTGCCCGCGGGCGAGGCAGGCGTACCGAGCTGATGACGTGTCGTATGGAGGAGGTCATGTGGGGGCGAGCCGGTTGCCGCCTCGAACGAGCGGTGTCCGTCCCGGCGTCCTTGTGTATACTTGTTTTGCGAGAGCGCGCGCAATCGCGCCTGATATCAGAGAGCGGGGAACCACGATGAGCGAGATTGGGAAGCTGGGGTTCGGATTCATGCGCCTGCCCACCGTTGAGGTGGACGGCGAGAAGGTCATCGACATCGAGCAGGTCAAGGAGATGGCAGACCTGTTCATGGACGCGGGCTTCACGTACTTCGACACGGCGCGCGGCTACCACGGCGGCAAATCGGAGGCCGCGTTGCGCCAGGCCGTCGTCGAGCGCTACCCGCGCGCATCGTTTCAGGTGGCCACGAAGCTGCCGGCGTGGCTCGCGAAGAACGCTGACCATGCGCGCGCCATGTTCGAAAAGTCGCTGCGCGAGACGGGCGCAGGCTACTTCGATAACTTCTTGCTGCACAACCTGGGCGAGGATCGTACGAAGCTGTTCGACGACTTCGATCTGTGGAACTTCCTGCGCGAGAAGAAAGAAGCGGGCCTCATCCGCAACCTGGGCTTTTCCATCCACGACAAGGCCGCTGTGCTCGAGGACGTGCTGGCGGCGCATCCCGAGGTTGATTTCGTGCAGCTGCAGATCAACTACGCCGACTGGGAGAGCGAGACCATCGAGTCGCGCGCATGCTACGAGGTGGCGCGCGCTCACGGGCTGCCCGTCGTGGTGATGGAGCCCATCAAGGGCGGTTCGCTCGTGCGCCTGCCCGATGAGGCCGCCGACGTGCTGCGCGCCGTCAACCCGGACGAGCCGCTGCCGTCGTGGGCGCTGCGCTTCGCCGCGTCGCTGCCGGGCGTGCTCACCGTGCTGTCGGGCATGTCGACGCCCGAGCAGGTGCGTCAGAACGTGGCGCTCATGAGGGGTTTCGCGCCCCTCACCGACGAGGAGCACGAGGCGCTCGCGAAGGTGCGCGCCATCCTCGACGGCATCGACACCGTGCCGTGCACCGATTGCCGCTACTGCCTGAAGAACTGCCCGCAAGGCGTGCGCATCCCCGCTGCGCTCGCGTCGCTCAACATCCTCGCGCTGTACCGTGACGGGTACCGCGCGCAGGAGAACTACGATTGGAACGCGTCGGACGGCCCGGCGTCGTCGTGCATCGGCTGCGGCGCGTGCGAGAGCGTGTGCCCCCAGCATATCGCCATCGTGAAGGAACTCGGCCGAGCCGCGGAGCTGTTCGAGAAGTAGGGAAGCGCGACGGCCGCGGGCCCGGTAGGGCAAATCTATCAGCCTGCGCCCCCTCGCCTTGCGCGGCGGATTGCATTTCCCTGGTCGGAGATCTCATCGCCGCGCAAAACGGGGGCCGACATTTTTGGCCACATGTGCTCCGGTCGCCTTGACTTGGAGTTAGCTCGAACAAGTATGCTGGAATTCGGCTGAGAGAAGGAGGGAGCGTCACCATGACGATAACGGGTCCCGGGCAGGATGTGGGCGTCGAGGCGCTCGAGGCGTTTTTCGCGCGCACTCCGCGGCTGGCGGTGGCGTTTTCGGGCGGGTGCGACTCGTCGTACCTGTTGGCGGCCGCGTTGCGCGCCGGCTGCACGGCGAAGGCGTACGGTGTGCGCACGGCGTTCCAGCCGGCGTTCGAGATCGACGACGCGCGCCGCCTGGCGGCCGAGCTGGGCGCGGAGTTCGAGCTGATCGACGCCGACGTGCTCGCGCACGACGAGGTGTGCGCGAACGGCCCCGACCGGTGCTACCGCTGCAAGACGTTCATCTTCTCCACCATCCTCGAGCACATGGCGCGCGCCGGCTACGACGTGCTGGCCGATGGCACGAACGTCACCGACGATCCGGCGAACCGGCCCGGCTTCCAGGCGCTCGCGGAGCTCGGCGTGGTGTCGCCGCTGCGTCGCGCGGGCATGACGAAGGACGACGTGCGGGCGGCTTCGCGCGCGCTCGGCCTGTTCACGGCCGACAAGCCCAGCTTCTCGTGCATTGCGGTGCACGTGGGAGCGGGCCGCCCCATCACCGAGGACGCCCTCGCCGCGACGGCCGCGCGCCTCGGCATCGCCGACGGGAGCCGGCCGTGAGCGAGCCCGCACGCCGCGGTCGCTTCATCCTCGAGACCGATTGCCTGATTCTGCGCGAGTTCACGCCGGACGACTTCGCCGCGCTCTGCCTCATGCTGCAGGACGACGAGGTCATGTACGCCTACGAGGGCGCGCTGTCCGACGAAGAGGCGCATGCGTGGCTCGACAACCAGCTGCGACGGTATCGCGAGGACGGCTTCGGCCTGTGGGCGGTCGTGCTCAAGGAAACCGGCGAGGTCGTCGGCCAGTGCGGCCTCACGTACCAGGACGGCGACGGCCGGGGCACGCGCGTCGTGGAGGTGGGCTACCTGTTCCAGCGCGCGCATTGGCATCGCGGATTGGCCACCGAGGCGGCGCGGGCCTGTCGCGATTACGCGTTCGACCAGGTGGGCGTGGAGAAGGTGTACTCCATCATCCGCGACACGAACGTCGCGTCCCAACGCGTCGCGCGCCGCAACGGCATGGTGCCCGAAGGTTCGTTCGTCAAGCGCTATCGCGGCGTGGACATGCCGCATCTCGTGTTCTCGATACCACGTGCCGGGCGCGACGGCGTATACTGACGGATACGAAGCAATCGATCCCGCCGGCGCAACGCCGGGCGAACCGACCCATCGAAGGGGGAGCTATGTCCGCGTACGTGTTCACGCATGCCACCGTGCTCGACGGCACCGAGGCAATGGAGCCGCAGCCCAACATGACCGTCGTCGTGAACGAGGGCGTCATCGAAGCCGTCGGCTCGGCCGCCACCACCGTGCCTCCGATGGGCGCGCGCGAGATCGACCTGGCGGGCGCGTACCTCATGCCCGGCCTCGTGAACCTGCACGTGCACCTGTGCGGCTCGGGCAGGCCGACGAGCGCGGGCGCGGCGGGCGAGCTCATCGACAAGGTGGTGGGCAACCCGGTGGGCCGGTGGTACCTGCGCCGCACGCTGCGCGCGAGCGCGCAGCAGCAGCTGGCCAGCGGCGTGACCACGGTGCGCTCGGTGGGCGACCCCGGCTTCGCCGACGTCGAGGTGCGCGACGCCATCAACGCGGGGAAGTACCCCGGGCCGCGCCTCGTCACGTCGGGCGTGGGCGTCACGGTGCCGGGCGGTCACGGCGCGGGCCTGTTCGCTCACGTTGCCTCGACGCCCGAGGAAGCGCGCGAAATCGTGCGCACGTGCTTCGCGCGCAACTGCGACCTGGTCAAGCTGTTCATCACCGGGGGCGTGTTCGATGCCGAGGTGGAGGGCGAGCCCGGCGTGCTGCGCATGTCGCCCGACATCGCCCAGGCGGTCTGCGACGAGGCGCGCAAGCTGGGGCTGCGCACCGCCGCGCACATCGAGAGCGCCGAGGGCGTGCGCGTGGGCCTCGAGGCCGGCGTGGACACCATCGAACACGGCGCGGCGCTCGACGACGAGCTGATCGCGCTGTTCAAGCGCAACGGCGCGGGGCGCGCCTCGTCGCTCACGTGCACGGTGTCGCCGGCGCTGCCGTTCGTGGAGCTCGACCCGGCGAAGACGCATTCCACCGAAGTGCAGAAGGTGAACGGCCGCATCGTGTTCGACGGCATCGTGCGCGCAGCGCAGCAGGCGCTCGCTGCCGGCGTGGCGGTGGGCATCGGCACCGACTCGTCGTGTCCCTACATCACGCAGTACGACATGTGGCGCGAGGTGGTGTACTTCGAGCGCATCGTGGGCGCGTCGCGGCAGCTGGCGCTCCACACGGCCACGCTGGGCAACGCGCGCATCCTGGGACTCGGCGACGAGACGGGTTCCGTCGAGGCGGGCAAGGCGGCCGACCTCATCGTGCTCGACCGCAACCCGCTTGGCAACCTGGAAGCCCTGCGCGACGTGAAGATGGTCATGGCCCGCGGCGTGCTCGACGAACAGCCGCGGGTCAAGCATCTGGCCGAACTCGATGCGGAGCTCGACGGGTTTCTGCCGAAGGCGGCCTGTTAGCCTGGTAGGCGGTTAGGGTGCGATGTCGGCAATGCGCGGTGCACCCGGGGCAGCGCAAGCACGTGCCGCGTCGCGCTCGACGAGGGTGGCCAGCAGGTCGTCGAAGCCGCGGCGCTGCTCGTTGAGCTCGATGGTGGACAAGAGCTCGCGCGCCTGCTCGAGGGGCGCGTCGCCGGCGAATCCCGCGTGGTTCAGCTTCATGCCGCACTCGATGACGGCGGCGGCGAACGTCCAGTCGTCGTTCGGCTGCTCGGCGAAGCTCGAGGCGTCGACGGTGCGCTGCTGCTCGCGCACGCTCGCATCGGGGTCGCTCGCGGGGCGATAGCGCATCGTGCAGGTGAGCCATGGTTCTGCCGTGTCGAAGGCGGCGTCGGTCAGCTGGAGCTCGTAGGCGACGGTGAACGCGTGGCCCGAGCCCACCTCGCCCGCGTCCGCGTCGTCGTCGCGGAACTCCTCGGCGGCGAGTGCTCGATTCTCGTAGCCGACGAGCCGGTAGCGCTTCACCTGCGTCGGATTGAATGCAACCTGCACCTTCACGTCGTTGGCAAGCGGCACGAGGTTCGCGCAGAGGTTCGCGCCGAACACGCGCTCGGCCTCCTCGGCGCAGTCGATGTAGTGGTAGGCGCCGTTGCCGTGGTCGGCGAGCGTCTCTATGACGGCGTCCCGATAGCTTGCCGTCCCGAAGCCGAGCGCCGACAGGTACACGCCGGTCTTGCGCTTCTGGTCCACGTATTCGTGCAGCGCGTCCTCGGACGAGATGCCCACGTTGAGGCCGCCGTCCGACGCCAGGATGATGCGGTTCGTCCCGCCCTCGATGAAGTGCTCCTCGGCCACCCGATAGGCGCGGTCGAGCCCCGCTTCGCCGTTCGTGGCGCCCGACGCGGTCAGACCGTCGACGACGCCCATGATGCGGTCCGCCTCGTTGCCCGGCGCGCCCTCGAGCACCACGTGCTCGTCGTTCGCGTACGTCACGATGGACACGCGATCGCGCTCGCTCAGCCCCGCGACGAGGGTGGCGAACGCGTCCTTCAGCAGCGGCAGCTTGTCGGGTTCGTCCATCGAGCCCGACACGTCGATGAGGAACACGAGGTTGGAGCCGGCGGAGGCGGCGTACTCGTCCGGCTCGGTGGCGAACCCTATGACGAGCAGCGCTCGCTCGCGGTACCACGGGCAGGGGCCCATCTGCACCGACACGCCGAACAGCTCGTCGTCTTCGGGGGCGGGGTAGTCATAGTCGAAGTAGTTGAGCAGCTCCTCGGTGCGCACGGCGCCGTCGGGCAGGTCGAGGGGGCCGTAGCCGTCGGCCACGAGGCTGCGCAGGATGCAGTACGAAGCAGTGTCGACGTCGGCGGACAGCGTGGACGGCGACGAGGACGAGCGCGGCGCGGACGCGGAAGGCGGGCAGGCGAGGGATGCGGTCGCATCTCCCAGGGCGTCGCCGACGGCGGACAGGTCACTCTCCCCGCTTTTCAGCGGTTCGTCCGCGACGCAGCCGGCGAGCAGCGCGCTTGCGGCGAGCAGCGCGAACGCAAGCGCGAGGACGAGGAAGGCGGCGACGCCGCGCGTGGGGGCGAAAGCGCGGGCGGGAGCGCAACGAGGGCGCGGGGCGGGCTGCGGCATGACGGGCATGGCATCCTCCGTTCGGTCAGGCTTCGACGCGATCGGCCAGGTAGAACGTGGTATCGTCGTCGTAGCGGATAGCGAAGGGATGGTCGGGGTCGCTCGTGGCGAAGACGGTGCACGGGGCGGACGAAGCCTCGTCGGGGCCGGTTGCGACGGTGCGCTCGAGCTCGTCTCCCACGTGAGCGGGGTCGGCCGTGAGCGGGGCCTCGTCGCCCAAGGCGACGCGCAGACGCTCGCCGGAAGACAGCGTGACGAAGGGGAAGCGCAGGTCGAAGTCGCTTTCGAGGGCGTCCCCGATGGCGGAGAGCTCGGAGGCGGACGACGGATCGGCTGCGGTGCCGCTCGCCGCGCCGAGGGTTTCGTCGAGCGACGCCGAGAGCGCTCCGTTCAGCGCGAGCACACCGACGCCGGCCAGCAGCACGAGGCAGGCCGCAAGGGGTACGACGAGGTGCAGCGCCTTGACGCGCCTTTTCGGCGCGTGCTGCTGGGCGGCCACGAGGGCGCTCAGCATGCGGCGCTCGGCTTCCGCGGACGGGCCCATGCGATCGTAGGCGTCGGCCAGCTGCGATTCGAGCGAATCGGTGCGACGATCATCCACGGTGCTCACCTCCCAACAGGTCTTTCAGCAGCGAACGCGCCTCGCTCAGATGGCTGCGCACGGTCGAGGCGGGCACGCCGGTCATCGCGGCGATCTCGGCGGTGCGGTACCCCTCGTAGTAGAACAGGTACACGCAGGTCTTGTACTTCTCCGGCAGCGCGAGCACCGCTTCAAGCGTGTCGTCGCGTTCGGGCGCCCGCTCGTCCACGAGGTTGTCGGGCAGGGCGGCCCGCCGCGTGCGCTGCGCGCTCTTCAGCTCGTCGCGGCATTGGTTTTGCGCGCACACGATGAGCCATGCCTTCTCGTGCTCCTCGTCGTTGAAGCGCCGCGGGCGGTTGACCAGCTTCATGAACACGCTCTGCGTCGCGTCCTCGGCGTCGGCCGCGTTGCCGAGGAACGAGTAGCACAGCCGATACACCATCTTGGCGTGGCGGCGAAACAGCGCGGCTATGTCGATGGCGTTCGTCAGCGGTATCCCTTTCTGCACCTAACACGACCGGGGCGCTCGTTTTGTCGGGACGTTTTCGAAACGTATGGTAGCAGAGGGAAGAAGCGTTTCGCGCGCCGCGCGCGACCTTGCCGAAACCCAGCGGATTCGCCCCCGATTTCCAGCGGGAATCCAGCGCCCAGCACACGCGATTCCAGCGCGAAACAAGCGCGTAAAAATACCTTATGAACTGGGGAAACTTTTGCTTCACAGATCGCGTCCGGCAGACTAGAATCATGCTGTCAACGGTGTCCGTTTCCGGCGGGTGGCGCCTTCGAAAGGAGGTGATTGCCCGATGGATAGTTTCAATCTGATCGCAGGACTGTGTTCCATCTTGTCATTTCTTCTGGCAGCCTACGACTGGTGGCAACGAAAGCGGAAAGCGAGGAACGAGGCGAAAAGGGCACAAAAAAGGCGGTAGAGCTGACACTCTGACCGCCTAGCCAAAATCCGCGTCACCCGCCCAGAGGTCTAACCCTGCGGGCACCGCTGATAACCCGCATTATACACGCTTCCCGTTGATGCGCAAGAGAGGTTCTTGCGGCGATGCGGTATCATGGGACGCGTTCGGTTTTGCCGCGTTGCGGCGGGGAGGAAGCAGCAGTGACGGATCTTTCGCAGGCGCGTCAGGCGCTCAAACAGCACTTCGGCTACGAGTCGTTCCGACCGGGGCAGGAGGGCGTCGTCGAGGCCATCCTGTCGGGTCGCGACGCGTTGGCGGTCATGCCCACCGGCGCGGGCAAGTCGGTGTGCTACCAGGTGCCGGGCGTGGTGCTGAACGGGCTGGCCATCGTGGTGAGCCCGCTCGTGTCGCTCATGGGAGACCAGGTGCGCGCGCTGCTCGACGCGGGCATTCGCGGCGCCTACCTCAACTCCACGCTCACGCCGGGACAGCAGTCCACCGTGCTGCGCCGCGCCCTCGACGGCGCGTACCAGATCATGTACGTGGCGCCCGAGCGCTTGTCCGACCCGCGGTTCATCGAGTTCGCCCGTGAAGCGGCCATCCCGCTCGTCGCCGTCGACGAGGCGCACTGCGTGTCGCAATGGGGCCAGGACTTCCGCCCTTCCTACCTCGCCATCGGCGACTTCATCGCGCTCTTGCCCACGCGCCCTATCGTGGCGGCGTTCACGGCCACGGCCACCGCGCGCGTGCGTGCCGACATCATGCGCCTGCTCGACCTGCGCAACCCCTACGAGGTGGTGACCGGGTTCGACCGTCCCAACCTGTACTTCGGCGTGGAGCGCCTCGATCCGAAGCGCAAGATCGCCCGCATCGCCGCCTACGCGCTCGAGCACGCGGGCGACAGCGGCATCGTGTACTGCTCCACCCGCAAGGACACCGACAAGGTGCACGCCGCGCTGCTCGAGGCCGGTATCCGCTCCGCGCGCTACCACGCGGGCATGCCGACGGCCGAGCGGCAGGAGAGCCAGCGCGCGTTCATCGCCGATGACGCGCCGGTGATGGTGGCCACCAACGCCTTTGGCATGGGCATCGACAAGTCGAACGTGCGCTACGTCATCCACCACAACATGCCTGGCTCCATTGAGGCGTACTACCAGGAAGCCGGCCGCGCCGGGCGCGACGGCGAACCATCCACCTGCCTGCTGTACTGGAGCGACGGCGACGTGTCCACCTGCCGGTTCTTCATCGAGCAGGAATCGGGCAACGAGGAGCTCTCCACCGAAGAGGCCGAAGCTGTGCGCGCCTCGCGCCGCCGCCTGCTCGCGGCCATGACGGGCTACTGCCACACCACGGGCTGCCTGCGCCGCTACATCCTCGACTACTTCGGCGAGGAAGCGGGCACGGCGCCGCAGGCCGATGACGCCGGTGCCGAGGGCGCGCCCTCGGCGGGCTGCGCGAACTGCTCGAACTGCGCGGGGGAATTCGAGTCGATGGACGTCACCGACACGGCGCTCGCCGTCATGCGGTGCGTGCAGGAGCTGCACGGGCGGTTCGGCAAGGGCATGGTGGTGGACGTGCTGCGCGGGTCGCAGAACGCGAAGCTGCTCGACATGCACCTCGAAGAGGCGGCGAGCTACAACACGGTGAACGTGCCGGCTGCTCAGGTGAAGGAGGTCATCGAGCTCTTGGCCGCAAGCGGCTACCTGCTCATCACGGAAGGAACGTACCCGGTGGTGGGGCTGGGGCCGCGCGCTCGCGAGGCGGCCGACGAGGGGTTCAACCTTTCGATGAAGCGGGTTCTACGCAAGCCCGAGCGACGGCGCGACGGCGTCGGGGGCGGCCACGTGTTCGGCTCGTCGGGAGCACCGGCGGGCGATGCCGATCCCGCGCTGTTCGAGCGCTTGCGCACGTTGCGCAAGCGGCTTGCCGACGAGGCGGGAAAGCCTCCCTACATCGTGTTCTCCGATGCCGCCCTGCGCGACATGTGCGCGCGCAAACCCGCCACTGACGAGGAGTTTCTCGAAGTGTCGGGCGTGGGCGCCACGAAGCTTGCGCGCTACGGCGAGGCCTTCCTCGCCGAGATCGCCGCATACGAGCGGGAGGGAGCGGGCGCGTAGCCGGGTCGCGCTCCCGCGGGCGCGCGCTACAGCTCCTTACCGGTCCTTGAGCGCCTTCGCCAGGTCGTCGGCGGACGAGCCCAAACCGTCGCTCAGCGACGAGGGCACGGTGACCACGGTGCCGCCCGACTTCTTGATGCTCTCGTACAGCAGGTGCATCGTCCTGATCTTGAGCGCGGCGTCGTTGTTCTCGTAGACGCCGCTCGCGCTTGCGATCATCTCGGAGATGTCCTCCTCGGCGCTCGCCAGCACGAGGCGCGCGTTCTTCTCGCGCTCGGCCTGCGCTTCGAGCGACATGACCTCCTGCAGCTCGGCGGGAATGACGATGTCGCGCACCTTCACCGACAGGACGGCGATGCCCCACGGCTCCGTCTCCTCCTCGATGACCGTTTTCAGCTCCTTGTCCAGCTGCTCGCGCGACAGCGCCACCTCGGCCACGCTCATGCGGCCGATGGCGTCGCGCATGGCGGTTTGCGCGATGTACGACACGGCTTGCGGATAGTTCTCCACCTCGATGCAGGCCGCCTTCGCGTCCCATACCATCCAGAACAGCACGGCGTCGATGTCCACCGGCACGAGATCGCTCGTGAGCGTCTTCTCGGCGCCGAAGGGCGTCGAGATGGTGCGCATGTCCACGTGGCACGCCGCCTGCTCGATGATGGGGATGGTGAAGATGAGCCCCGGCCCGGCCACGCGGTTGAACGCGCCGAAGCGGCAGATCACCACGCGCTCCCACTCCATGGCGATGTGCATGGTGAGCGCAAGCGCCACGGCCACGATGGCGGCGACAGCCAGCACCCCGAGGTTCATGAGTCCCAACCCGAAGTACGATACGCCCATGATGGCGGCGAATACCACCACGGCCAGCACGATGGAGAACAGCACGGCGCCGCTCTTCGTGGCCTTCGAGGGGACGAACGGCGCGGCTGCCGGCTCGATGAGGGCCGTGTCGCCGAGGGTGCGGGTGGAGCCGGTGCGATCGATGGTTCTTTTCATAGCGTCCTCCATGCAGGTTGGTAACGCGGGCGTCGGCTCCTAGGCGTCGGCCCGAAATCCGTCAAGCGCTTTGGCGAAGCGCTGCTCCACGTCGTCGACGGTCATGCCCAGCTCGAGGCACTGTCGAATGCTCTCGACGAGAATGACGTCGCCCGACGTGGCCTCGTCGTCCACGTCGTCGGTTTTGCTCACGAACGCGCCGCGGCCGCGCTTCGAGCTGATGTAGCCGTCGTGCTCGAGGCTCGTGTACACCTTGTTGACGGTGTGGTAGTTGACGTTGATGTCGGCGGCCAGCGCGCGCACCGTGGGAAGGCGGTCGCCGTTCTTGTAGTGGCCGGAGTCGATGAGGTACATGAGGCGATTGCGCACCTGCACCCAAATGGGGATGCCGCTTGTATCGTCCACCTCGATCAGGGCCACGTCTTCACCTCTTCCGTTCTCGCTCACGATTCGCCGACCGTCCTTGCCTGCAATGGTCTATACGAATTGTACGTTGACTATGCAGTATCGCAGGAAAAAACCGCCGACCAGCACAAAAGGCACGGCAACCGCCAAAAACGACGGCGTTCTCGTGACGGCGTACGCCGCGTCGAGCGCGAGTGGCCCCGCGAGCCCCGCTCCCACGAAGCCGATCCAGAACAGCCCGGCGTTCGGCCCTGTCAGCAGCGTCTCCACGGCCCCGCCCTGTCCCAGCGCCAGCGCTGCGAACGCGAGGTAGGCCGCGAGCGCCACGGCCTCGACGACGATGAGCACGCTGTCGGCGCGCGAGAGGGCCCGCATGAGGTGCGGCGTCTCGGCGGCCGACGGCCAGGCGCCCGCCAGGGCCACGGCGGCACCCACCGACAGCGACGAGCACGTGAACAGCACGGGCAGCAGCGGGCTGCCCCACAGCGGCACGAACCCGATCTCGGACAGCAGCACGCCGGTGTAGGCCATCGTCGACATGCCGAACACCACGGCGCACGCTTCGAGCGCCCGGACGAGGACGACGGGCGTGCGCGCGGTGCCGAACAGCGCGATGCCGCCCAGGGCGACGGCGCACGCCACGGTGGCGCTGAGCACGTACGAGCCGAACGTGAGCACCGAGAAGGTGGGGTAGAGCAGCACGTACAGGAAGCGCTCGGGATGCGCGAGGTCGAGGAGCAGGCACAGCGCCCCCAACACGAGCGCGCCGCCGGCAAGCAGGTAGCCGCGCATGAAGAAGCCTGAGGAAAGCTGGCCGGTCCAGCGGGGGCGCAGGTGCTCGGGTCGCTTCGACCAGCGGCCGAACAGCAGGTCGCACAGCGCCAGCACCGTCACGGTGCCCGCCCCGCCTCCTCCGAGGAAGAGGTACCACGTGATGGAATCGCTGAACACCCGCGCCCGCCTATTCTTCCGGGGACGAGGCGCGCGCCGCGCGCCGGTCCCGATTCTTCTTGGCCGTCAGCCCCGCTCCCGCGGCGAGCGCCGCCGCGGCGATGCCCGCGCCCGCGACGACGGCGGGGTTGCCTTCGCCGCCCGCGGCACCCTCGCCCTGCTTGACGGCTTCGGTGGCGGGGCGGTAGAAGCGCTCCTTGATGGCTTGCCCCACGTCGAGCGATCGGGACCCCACGGCGTAGAACAGGCCCGTGCCCGCGACGGGTTCGGCGCCCGTCTCCTCGATGAAGGCGCGCACGTCGCTTTGCGGGTCGTCCATGTCGCCGAAGACGCGCACGCCCACGGGGCAGGCGTCCACGCACGCGGGCCGACCGCCCTCGTCGACGCGCGCGGCGCACAGCGTGCACTTCTCGGCCACCCCGATGCGTCCCGCGCTATCCGTTTCGTAGGGCGCGGGCGCGGCGGCGTCGAAGAACCGGCGATCGTCGGCGTTGATGGTGCGCGCCCCGTACGGGCAGGCCGTCAGACATACGCCGCAGCCGATGCAGCGGTCGTACGCCACCTCCACGATGCCGTCGTCGCGCTTGGCGCTGGCCCCGGTGGGACACACCTTCACGCAGGAGGGTTCGTCGCAATGGAGGCAGGCGTGGGGGAGAAACGCGCGGTCGCCCTCGGGCCGCCGCCCCCATTCGAGGGTGTCCACCGACAGCCAGGCCACGCCCGGCTTGAGGGCGTTGCTCATCTGGCAGGCCACCACGCAGGTTTGGCATCCCGCGCAGTGCGCCAGGTCGATGGCCATCCCGAATCTCGTCACGTTCCCCTCCTCGTCTTCCCCTCGGAGGAATCATAGCAGGTGTTGCCCGTCGCTTCCACGCCCTCAGTTCCGCAGCTCCTCCACGAATGCGCGGTCGTCGCGCAGGAACGCGGCGAGCATGGCGGCCAGCCCGCGGTAGAAGTCCGTCTGCGCGGCATCGGCCATGAGGTCGGCGAAGGCGGGCACCCAGTTCAGCAGGTGGCCGTCGAGGAACGCCGCCTGGACGGCGAGCGTCTCGCGCCACCTCGTTCCGTCGTCGGCCTCGTCGCCGGATGCGCATGCGAGGCTGCGGGCGGCAAGCGCCTGCATGAATTCCAGCTCGAGCGCGATATGGTCGTCGCCGAGCCGCGTCGCGTCGGCTGCTTTGAGTCCTTCGCGCAGGTAGAGCGCGCGCACCTCGTCGCGGGCGTCCCCCATGGTGATGCGCTCGTCGGAGGTGTGCACCGACTCGTTGGGGTAGCAGGCGACGCGCGTCGAGCGCTTACGAACGAGGAACAGCCGCGCGAAGTCGACGGCCAGCTCGGTGCGCGCGTCGTCGTGCGCGGCCGCCAGGTAGGCGCCCATGAGGCGGGCGCCCTCGTCGAGGTCGGGCCGCCCCGTGTCGGCGGGGAAGGGCAGCGCGCGCAATCCCTCGAGCAGCGCCTCGTCCACCTCGCGGTTGAACAGGCGGGCGAGCAGCCCGTACGTGGCCGCGCGATCTTCCAGCGCGGCGTGCAGGGCATCGTTCGTGACCATAGACGGTTCCTTCCTCGAGGGCCCCGCGCAGGGAGGGGTGCGCGGGGCCGGTGGAGCGCTAGATTTTCTCGATCTCGCAGAGGGCGTCCTTGAAGGTGGGGAAGCCCGAAATCGGATCGAACACGCGGTCGATGAGCAGGCAGGAGTTCGCCTGTTCCCATCCGTGCAGGATTTCCACGTTGCCCGGATGCATGAGGTTCGTGATGTTCACCTTGAACTGCACCTCGCCCAGCTGGTTGTAGATGCGCACCATGTCGTCCTGCTCGAGGCCGCGCGCCTCGGCGTCCTCGTGGCTGATGTTCACGATGGGCTCGGGCATGAACTGGTTGAGCCAGGGCGTGTGGCGATACTTGCTGTGCACGTACCAGGGCACGCGATTGCCCGTGGTGAGGATGAGCGGGTACTGCTTGAACAGGTCGGGTGTGGCCACGGGGCTGACGTGTGGTTCCTCGTACTTCGCAAGCCCTTCGAAGCCGCACTTCTCCAGGATGCCGCTCTTGAACTCCATCTTGCCCGACGGCGTGCCGAAGCCCTTCTGCTCGTACTGCTTGGGCGACCATTCGCCGGCCGACGGCAGCGGGTAGGGGCCGGGCAGCGCGGCCTGGACGTCGTCAACCGTCGCGCCCGACCCGCCGGCGTCGAGGTACGCCTGCATGCAGGCTTTGAGGTCGCCATGGAAGCATTCCTCCTCGAAACCGAGCGCGCAGCCCAGGTCGAGCAGGATCTGCCAGTCCTCGCGCGCCTCGCCCGCGGGCTCCATGGCGGCTTGGCTGCCGATGAGGCCGGTCGGCTGCGTCTGGAAGGGGGCCACGCGCTCCCAGCACACGGCGGAGGGCAGCACCATGTCCATGTAGTCGTGCGTCCAGGGGTTGAGGTGGATGTCGATGGCCACGGCGAAGTCGAGCGTGGACACCGCTTCCTGGATAAGCGTCGTCTGCGCGAAGTTCATGAGGTTGGTGCCCAGGAACACGCCGGCGTGGATGAGGCCGTCGTTGATGTATTCCAGCAGGCCGTTGTTCTGGTAGTACGTCGAGGTGAGCGACCATACGGGCCACCGCTCGACGCCCGCACGCTGGTCGAGCAGCTCCTTCGCCACGTCCTTGAGCTGGAAGGAGGAGTCGTCGGTGCCGGTGATGCCGGGGGCCAGCTTGTTGCAGCCTTCGCGGTCCCAGTACCCCATGAGCCCGAGCAGCTGATGGATGGCGCGCGTGCTCTGCACGCCGTTGGAGTGGTGCGTGGTGGAGTGGGGGCTCACCCACATGGTGCCCTGGCCGCCTTCGGCCCACATGCGCGCCGCCTCGCGAATCTTGTCGGCGGGCACCCAGGTGATCTCCTCGGCCTTCTCGGGCGTGAACTCCTTCACGTATTCCTTGTACTCGTCGAAGCCCTCGGTCCAGTTCTCGACGAAGTCGTGGTCGTAGAGGTCTTCCTCGACGATGACGTTGCCCATGGCCAGCGCCAGCGCGCCGTCGGAGCCGGGGCGCGGCTGCAGGTAGATATCGGCCAGCTGCACGGCGGTGGGGGTGAGGCGCGTGTCGATGACGATGTACTTGCATCCGGCTTTCTTGGCGTCCAGCATGCCGCGGTACGCGGTGGGTTGCGGGTACATCGACCAGGCGATATTGGAGCCCCATTGCAGGTGCACCTTCGTGTCGGCGTTCGGCAGCGATCCCGTTCTCCCGCCGAAGTCGAGAATGCCCGCCAGCATCTCGGCAAAGGCGCACTGCGCGCCGCCCCACGACACGTTCGGCGTGCCGAACAGGGCCGCCACGCGGCAGAACATGGGCAGGTGCTCCTTCGGGTCGCCCGAGTGGAACGTCACCGAGGACGCGCCGTAGGTTTCCTTCGCCTTGTTGAACTCGGTCGCGATGGTGGACAGCGCCTCGTCCCAGGTGATGCGCTCCCATTGCGGGTCCTCGCCGAGGCCCTTTTTCGGGTTCGTGCGCTTCATGGGGTACAGCAGGCGGTTCGGGTCGTAGACGTTCTGCAGGCTCGTGAGGCCCTTGAGGCACGGCGTGGGCTTCGAGTGCTGGTCGTTGCCCTCGACGCGCACGAGCTTGCCGTCTTTCACCGTGCCCTTCAGGCCGCAGAACACGGACTGGTTGCACATGGGGCAGGAGGTGTACACGTACGTTTCGCCTGCGGTTTCGGCGGCGAAGGCATCTTCGGGCGCGGCGGCTTCCAGGCCGCCCGCGGCCAGCGCGGCCGCTCCGAGGGCTGCGGCGCCGATGAAGGCGCGGCGCGAGAGGTTGATCGTGCTGTTCGGCGTGGTCATATTACTCGCCTTCCTTTCCCTCGACAACATCGTGCGCGTGCTTCTTGCCGCGGCTGGTTCCCGCTGCGAACCCGGCGCCCGCCGCCACGGCGGCGACGGCGACGGCTCCCACGCCGATGACGGCGGCGTTCGGCCCTTGCGTCTCGCCGACGGGGCCGGCAGGCGCCGCCTCGCTGCGCACGATGGCGGGCACGTTCGACTCGTTGGTCATGAGCGCCTCGCGCAGGCTGAAGTCGTGGTCGCCCTTCACATAATACAGCGACGTGCCGCGCAGGTTCTCGGCGTTGTTCGCTTCGATGTACGCGCTGATCTCGCTCGACGGGTCGCTCACGTCGCCGAAGAGGCGCGCCGCCATGGGGCAGGCCTCAACGCAGTGGGGCAGGGCGCCGTCGTCCACGCGCTCGGCGCAGAAGATGCACTTCTCGGCCACGTCCGTATGCGGCGTGCCGTAGCTCTCGTAGGGCGCGGGCTCGTCGGCGCCGAAGTACCAGGCGTCCTTGAAGCTGATGTGGCGCGCTTCGTACGGGCACACCATGACGCAGGCACCGCAGGCCAAGCACGTGTCGTAGTCAACCGTCACGATGCCGTCGTCGCGCTGCGCGCTCGCGCCGGTGGGGCAGGCGTGCACGCACGGGGCGTCGTCGCAGTGCATGCAGGCGTGGGGAAGTTGGAACCGGTCGCCGTCGGGCCAGGTGCCCTCCTCGATCGTGTCCACCGCGCTCCAGCTCACTCCCGGCCTCTGATTGTTGTTCATCTGGCACGTCACCACGCAGGTTTGGCATCCCGTGCACCGTGTCAAATCGATCACCATGCCGTACTTCGTCATGGCTCCCCCTTTCTTCGTGGACCTCAGCTCTCGTCCGTCGTGTTGAACCGAGCGGCTCGTTCCGCTCGGCTGCCGAAACCCCGCTTCCTCCCTTCTCGCGCCCCCGCGTTCCCTGGGTCTCCTTGTTGTTCTATGGTTATATTATTCTAGAACACTAGAACAAGTCAAGAGGGATGAGGGAAGAGTTGGGGTGGGGGAGGCTGGGGACGAGGGGACGGGGATGGGGGATGGGGGCGAGGGGAGAGTGCGGGGCGCGGGGCGCGAGGAGGCACTCGAACCTTCCCGAGTGTTTCACGTGAAACATTTGTTTGTGTCGAGCGTCATCGCACCAGGCCGTTACGCGCGCGTCAGGCGTTCGCCACGTGGGGCTCACGAGCGCACGCTATGATCTGAACCATCACACTATTAGAAGGAGCCAGCACCATGATCAAGGTCATCAAGCACGAGGACATGGGCAGAAGCGACCGCGGGTGGTTGCACAGCCAGTTCCATTTCTCGTTCGCCGAGTACTACAACCCCGAGAACATCAAGTTCGGCGCGCTGCGCGTCGTGAACGACGACCGCTTCGACCCGCACGGCGGGTTCGACACGCATCCGCACGACAATATGGAAATCATCAGCTACGTCGTGGACGGCGAGCTCACGCACCGCGACAGCCTGGGCAACGGCAGCCGCCTCGGGCGCGGCGACGTGCAGTACATGAGCGCCGGCAGCGGCATCATGCACAGCGAGTTCAACGACACGAGCGAGCCGCTGCGCTTCCTGCAAATCTGGATTCTGCCCGACACGCCCAACGTCGAGCCCGCTTACGGCGACCACCGCTTCAACTGGGAAGATCGCGTGGGGAAGTGGATGCCCATCGCCTCGGGCGATGAGGGTTTCGCGCCCATCCGCATCCATCAGGACATGAAGGTGCTCGTGAGCGTGCTCGGCGCCGACGAGATGCTGTACTACGACCTCGACCCGGCCCGCCAGGCCTACCTCATCCAGATCGAGGGCGAGGGCATGGTGAACGGCAACGAGCTGCGCGAAGGCGATGCCGCCGAGATCACCGCCACCCGCGAAGTCGCCATCCGCTCGAAAACCCCGTCCCACTACATCCTCTTCGACATGCCCGCCGACGAGGGGTAACATGATTGACGCGCGTCACGTGACGCGTTACACTGGTGAGCATGATCAAGTCGTTCGCCGATAAACGGACCGAATCGCTGTTTGCCGACGGCGCAGCTAAGCGTGTGCCGGTCGATGTCGCCGCGCGTGCGGTACGCAAGCTCGACATGCTTGACGCGGCGGCGTCGATCGACGACATGCGCGTGCCTCCCGGCAACCGGCTCCATGCGCTGAAAGGAGATCGCGAGGGCCAACATGCCGTCGCGGTGAACGATCAGTGGCGCATCTGCTTTCGGTTCGAGGGCGAGCATGCGTACGACGTGGAGTTTTGCGACTACCATTAAGGCGGTGAGACGATGGAGCAGTATATGACGATCATGGCGCGCAAACCGACGCATCCGGGCGAGGTGTTGCGCGAGGAATTCATGCCCGACTACGGGTTGACGGTTGCGGGCATCGCAGAGCGTTTGGGCGTGTCGCGTCAGTCGGTAAACGAGCTGGTGCGCGAGCGGCGCGCGCTCAGCACGGAGATGGCGGTGCGGTTGAGCCGCCTGTTCGGCACCTCGGCGGAATACTGGCTCAACCTACAGCGCAGCGTCGATTTGTGGGAGTCGCTCGATCTCCACCATGACGAATTCGAAGCCATCAAACAACTGAGCGCGTAGGTTGCGCTCGTGCGCATGGCAGCAGCGTCGTTACCATTTCGAGGAACGAACGATCCCGACGAACGCTATTGCTGCACATAGCGCAAAGCTCACGATCGAGAACAGCAACGTGGCGGGCAGCTGCAAAGCGAAGTCGGTCAAACCGCTCGCTTTCGCCCAGTATCCCATGTGCACGGGAAGCTCAGCATCCCGGTATGCCATTTGCGCGATCAGCCCGACGAACGTTGCGGTGAAGATGACGCCGACCGCTGCCGAACCGCTGCGAATCCAGGCAAACAAAGCGATGCAAAAGACGATGAAGCTTTCGTTGACAAGGCAGTTCAGCGCTATCTTTCCCCCCGTTATGCTCAGGACCTGCGCAAGAGGTTCGGGTTGGATCGTAACGGCGTACGATACCCCTATGACGATGCTGAGCAGGATATAGCAACTCTGCAAAACGATGGTCGCGGCGGTGAGCTTGGAGCAAACATAAGAGAATCGCGAAACGCCGTGGGCGAAAGAGGTTCGAGCGGCGTATTCCTCCATGTCTTTGAAGAACAGTCGATAGACGAACGTGAGGACGAGGAGAGGGAAGAACACCGTGTGAGCCACTGCCGCACAGGCCACGGCGTCGGGCGGAGTATGCGTGCTTTCCACAAGATCGGAATGGGAGGCCAGTTGGGGAAGAAACCCCCACGTCCCTGCATCAAGCGCTGGAACGTTCACCCATGCGCTGTCGTGCGCGCAAAGGTAGATGGTCGAGATCAGCAGGCAGTATGCTAAGCAGAGCGGAATCAGGTGCAGGAAGCGGATTCGCTTGAAGTCCGCAGAAAGCATTCGTTTGAACATGCCGCTACACCTCCCGGACGTTTGCTGCCGCCACGGCGCATCCCAAAGCGATCACGATGGCTGCTGTCCCGTAAGCTACGCCCCAGAGGAGCGGAATCGCTTCGAAGCTCAACGAGCTGACGTTGATGAGGTGATACGCGGGGCTTGCTGCGAAGATCAAGGAGCCGAAAACTCCTTCTCCCGATAGCCCGTACGAGGCCGGATAGCCTACGAGCACGTATGCGGTATAGAACAGCGATCCCAGTACGCTGGGGAGCTGGCGTCGAAGGAGAAGGAACAGCAGCGCAGTCTGACACGATAGCGCGCAGAGCAGAAGCACGTTCGTGCCTAACGCTTCGAAGAGCAGCCCAAAGTCGGCGGGCGAAAGCACAGCGCCGTACTCGTTTGCTTTGATCGCGAAGGACGCGGCGCAGCTTGCACTGTAGCAAAGTCCGACGGAAGCGAAGATCATGGTGATTTTCACGAAGACCGTTTTGCCGAGACCAACCCCTTTTGCTTTGGAGACCGCCATGCTCTTAGAAAGGAAATCGGCGGAGAGCATATGCACGGTGAACACGATAACAACGGGCAACCAGAACGGGGTGAAGAGAAACGATGTCCTGATTGCCGAGGCCCCTATTCGTTCAGGGTCCACAACGTTGCCGATGAACCCGATCGCTCCGCCGATGCGAAACGGGTCTCCCGCCATCATGAACATTTGCCCGCCCGTGTCTGCGGGCGACAGCGCGGTGAGTGCCGTGAACGCCACCGATGCAACAAGCATGAGGTAGAGTGCTCTTGAGTGCAGGATCTTGCGCGCTTCGCACCATACGAGCGTCCTCATCGCGGGGCTCCTGCGCTCACGATTTTGGCATAACACGCTTCCAAGTTCCCGTTGTCGCATCGGTCAAGCTCGGTAGCCGACATGTTCTTCACGAGTTTTCCGCGGCTGAGGAACACATACTGCGTAGTCATTTCGTGCAGCTCCGTCAGGATGTGGCTCGATGCGATGATGGTGACGCCGCGTTCGCGGTTCAAGCGTTTGAGGAGTTCGCGCGTTTCGATGATGCCGGTAGGGTCTAATCCGTTCGTGGGCTCGTCCAAAATGAGGAGTTCGGGTTCGCCAAGGAGCGCGACTGCCAAATCGAGCCGTCGTTTCATGCCGAGGGAGTAGGAGCGCACCTTCTTTCGGCCTACGTCAGAAAGCCCGACCTCGACCAGCGCCCGCTCGATGCATTTCTTGTCGGAAATGCCCCATTCCGTTCGTCGGATCTCGAGGTTATCGCGCGCGCTCATGGACGGGTAGAGCGCGCTTCCGTCAGGAAGGTATCCCGTGCGCGCTCGTTGCTGATTGGATTCGCGCGGACTTGTGCGTCCGAACAAGGAAACGGAGCCCGTGCTTGGATGGGTCAATCCCGTCATGATTCGGATCAACGTGCTTTTGCCGGCACCGTTTTCGCCAACGAGGCCGTATATCTCTCCTTTTCGGATGCTCAGATCGAGCGGCCCCAGCACGATGTGGCGACGGTAGGCTTTCGAGATGCCGATCAATTCGATCACGTTGGTTTCCATGGTCTCTCCTCATCGTGAAAAGACAGCACGAGCCTCGAGCTGCAGCCAGCCGATCAATGTGCGTTCTTGGTTTGTTTGTTGAGGGATGTTCCGCGACTCATCGAGCGATCGGGATGAGCCGCGGAACGGAGGAGATGGGTTACATCACCGGTGCTTCGGGTGCTTCGGGTGCTTCCGGGGGCTCGGGGGCTTCCGGGGCGTCGGAGCCGCTCGTGATGTTGGGGCCGCCGCTGGCGAACGAGAGCGTGACGTTGCCGCTCATGGAGTGGGCTATCACGTGCTTCGTGGCGGTCGCGTTGCCGGCCGGGGCGCTCACGTTGCCGCTTGTGGCCGAGGCTTCGATGACGTAGTCGGTGTCGGCGCCGGCGAAGGAGGCGGTCAGGTTGCCGCTCGTCGCGTCGAGCTTGACGTAGTCGGCCGCGATGCCGTTCGCGTCGATGCTGCCGCTGGCGATGTGCGCGTCGATGCTGAGGGCGCTCACGCCGCGCATGCGCTGGTTGCCGCTCGTGGTGTCAAGCTTAACGGTTTCGTCCGCTTCTACGTCGTCGAGGTTCACGCTGCCGCTCATGGCGGTGGCGTCCACGTACGTGGCCTTGATGTTCGACGCCTGCACGTTGCCGCTCGTCACCTGCATCACCAGGGAGTCGGCCTCGAAGCGGGCGACGTCGATGTAGCCGCTTGCGGTGGTTGCCTTCACGGAGGTGAGGGTTCCCAGGTTGTTGATGGCGATGTTGCCGCTCGAAACGCCCACCTCGAGCGAGCCCGCGTAGCTGCGCGGCACCTTCACCACGGTCGTGTGGTCTTCGAGCGACCCGATCATCATGACGCCGATCATCGGCTCGCGCGAGCCCTCGATGGAGAGCACGCCGCCGTTGTCGGCGATATCGAACGTCTTGTTGTCGTTCGTCCAGTACGTCACTTCGATGGCGTCGCCGTCGGAGGCTTCGATGCGCACGTTCTCGCCGCCGTCGTTCACGATGATCGCGGTATGAGCGGCCTCGGCCTCGGACTCGAAGGTTTTCGTGACGGGCGCCCAGTTGCGCGCCTCGGTCGAGAGGTTCTGGAAGTTGAACCCAGCCGCCGCGAAGGCGCCGAAGGAGATGGCGGACCCTCCGATGACCAGGATGGTGGCGATGATGAGCACCACCCGCTTGCCGCTAGACATGAGCTGCTCCTTCCGGTACGTACGCAGCAGGCTCGGGATGCTGCAGCTTGACGAACAGGCTTTTCACCCAGCGAGCGAACGTGTGCGTGAGCTTCACGAGGCCCTTGCTTGCGGCCAGCACGCCGAACCAGGAGAACAGTCCCAGGCCCGCGCCCGCCAGCCCGCAGCCGAGCATCCACACGCCCGACAGGGGGTAGCCCGTGGCCGTGCACCAGGCCAGGCCGAACAGGCCGATGGGGGCGCACAGCACGAGCGTGACCACGGCGGCCCACAGCGACACGATGACTGCCCAGATGGCCAGGTAGATGCTCAATACCGCCGCCGCGAACGCGAATGCGAGCGGCACCCAGATGGGGGAGAACACGGCCAGCAGCACGATGTTGAGGGTGCGGCTGCCGGTGTTCGCCTTCGCGATGGCCTTCGGGATGGGCGGCGTTTCGGCGATGATCTGGGCGGCGATGACGCCCACCGGCCCGAGCGCGGCAACCGCCTGCTGCTCGGTCATCCCGTCCTCGATGCGATCGTCGATCATCTCGGCGTAGAAGGCGATCGATTGCTCGACCTCGTATGACGGCAGCTTGCCGAGTGCGCGCCGCAGCGCCGTTAAGAACTCGGTCTTGTTCATCGGTTGGCACCTCGTTTCACATAGTCGTAGACGTCCATGACGTCGTCCCATTCGTTCAAAAACACGTCGAGGTACGTGACCCCGGCGGGCGTGATGCGATAGTACTTGCGCAAGCGCCCGTTGTGCTCGATGGTGTACACCGTGAGCATCCCTGCCGTTTCCAATCGTTTGAGCAGGGGATACAGCGTCGATTCCGTCAAATGCAGGCTCTCGGGCACGTCCTTGACAATCTGGTAGCCGTACGAGTCCTTCTGATTGATCGATGCGAGCACGCAGACGTCGAGGAACCCTCGTTTCAGTTGAGCATCCATCGCATACCTCCTTTCGCCTTATACTATATGACACATAGTATAAGGCGTCAACGGGTATTTTGAAGAATGTTGGGAAGCGAACGGCGCTCGAAAAGTGCCAGGAGAAACGGAACCGACAGGACGAGTCTGCTATTATGGACGGCGTTATGTTTTCACCTGTGCCACCTTCGGTTTCCGGGCGTTCCCGTGAAGCGGAAGCGTGAAAACGAGAGAAGGAAAGAGCAAGCCCTATGACCCAGCATCTCACCGAGCGCGACGTCCGCGGCATTGCGGAATACGCGCGCATCGGGCTGCCCGATGCCGAGGTCGCGGAGATGACCGCGAACCTCAACGCCATCATCGACAGCTTGAAGCCCATCACCGAATACGACCTCGACGGCGTGGAGCCTACGTTCCACCCCATCGGCGGCCTGTCGAACGTCATGCGCGACGACGTGGAAGAGCCGTGCTTCTCCCAGGAGACGGCGCTCGAGAACGCGCCGAAGCAGCAGGACGGCTGCTTCCTCATCCCGTCGATCCTGGGCGAAGGGGGCGATCGCTGATGGGCGCCGCAACCGAGCGCGCTTTCCCCGCGATGAGCGTGCGCGAGGTGCGCGAAGGCCTCGCCGCCAAGCAGTTCAGCGCCCGCGAGATCGCCGAGGCGTCGCTCGCGCGCATCCGCGCTCTCGACGGCGCCACGCACGCCTACCTCGAAACCACCGAGCAGCTGGCCCTCGAGCAGGCCGCGGCCCTCGACGCCGCGGTGGCGGCCGGCACGCTCGACGCGTGCGGCCCGCTGGCCGGCGTGCCCGTGGCGTTCAAGGACAACATGAACCTGACCGGCACGCACACCACGTGCTCGTCCACCATGCTCGCCAACTACGTGTCGCCCTACACGGCCACGTGCGTCGCGCGCACGCTGGCCGCCGGCGCCATCCCGCTCGGCAAGCTCAACATGGACGAGTTCGCGTTCGGCTCCTCCACGGAAACGAGCGCGTTCGGTCCGAGCAAGAACCCGTGGGACCTCACGCGTGTGCCCGGCGGCTCGTCGGGTGGCAGCGCGGCGGCCGTGGGCGCGGGCCTGGCCACCATCACGCTGGGCAGCGACACGGGCGGCTCCATCCGCCAGCCCGGCAGCTTCTGCGGCACCGTGGCCGTCAAGCCCACCTACGGCGTGGTCTCGCGCTACGGCGTGGTGGCGTTCGGCAGCTCGCTCGACCAGGTGGGGCCGTTCGCGCGTTCGGTCGAGGACGCGGCGTTCGCGCTGAACGCCATTTCCGGCCGCGATGCGCTCGACTGCACCAGCCAAGACGTGCGCACGGACTTCACCGCGAATCTGGCGGAGGGCGTGCGCGGCATGAGGATCGGCATCGTGCCGGCGTTCATGAATGCGCAGGGCTTGACGTCGGAAGTGAAGGCGAAGGTCGAGGAAGCGGCCGAGCATCTGTGCGCACTGGGCGCCGAGCTGGTCGAGGTTGACCTGCCCAACGCGCAGGCCGCCATGAGCGCCTACTACGTGCTGGGTCCCTGCGAGGCGTTCAGCAACCTCGCCCGCTTCGACTCGGTGCGCTACGGCTACCGCGATCCGGGCCACGCCGACCTCAACGGCCAGTACGAGGCCAGCCGCGCGAAGGGCTTCGGCCCCGAGGCGCGCCGCCGCATCATGCTGGGCAGCTACCTCTTGTCCGCCGGCGTGTACGAAACCTATTACTATCCCGCGCAGCAGGTGCGCACGCTCATCACGCAGGACTACGAGCGCGCCTACGAGCAGGTGGACTGCATCCTCGCGCCCGTATCGCCGCGCACGGCGTTCACGTTCGGCGAAGTGTCCGACCCCACCGACATGTACCTGTCGGACATGTTCACCATCTCCATCAACATCGCGGGCAACGGCGGCATGAGCCTGCCGGTGGGCCTCGGTGCCGATACGGGGCTTCCCGTGGGCGTGCAGCTCATCTCGCCGCAGTTCAAGGACGAGAACATGCTGCGCGTAGCCGCCGCGCTTGAAACGGTGTACGGTCCGGCCCCCGTGGCCCCGGGTTTCGCGCCCGACGCCGCCGCGCCGCTCGGCGCACCCACCACGCTGCCCGATGCCGCCGACGCCGTGCCGGGCGTCGATCTGCCGGGCGTGCTCGCTGACGGAAAGGCAGGTGAGTAGCCATGCGCAAGCTTGAAGAGGTGCTCGAGGACTGGGAGGCCGTCATCGGCCTCGAGATCCATGCCGAGCTCACCACGCTCGACACGAAGATGTTCTGCGGCTGCAAGCTCGAGTTCGGCGCCGAGCCCAACACGCACACGTGCCCCGTGTGCCTGGGCCTGCCCGGCGCGCTGCCCGTGCCGAACAAGGCCGCCATCGAGTCCATCGTGCTGGCGGGCCTGGCCACGAACTGCGACATCGAGAAGCACTCGATGTTCTACCGCAAAACCTACATGTACCCCGACATGTCGAAGAACTACCAGACCACGCAGGGCCCCGTCGCGTTCTGCATGCGCGGCCACCTCGATCTCGAGGTGGACGGCGCCGCGGCGAAGGAGCGCATTGACGTGGCCGACCTCGCAGCGGGGGAGAGCCGCGGCAACGTGACGCGCACCGAGGACGGCTACACCGCGCACGTGGGCATCACGCGCATCCACATGGAGGAGGACGCGGGCAAGATGGTGCACATCGGCGGCGGCGAGGGCCGCATCGCCGGCGCCACGCACTCGCTCGTGGACTACAACCGCGCCGGCACGCCCCTCACCGAGCTCGTCACCGAGCCTGACTTGCGCACGCCCGAGGAGGCGCGCCTGTTCATGCAGAAGCTGCGCCAGATCTACCTGTCGCTGGGCATCTCCGACTGCTCGATGGAAGAGGGCAGCATGCGCTGCGACGGCAACGTGAGCCTGCGCCGCCGCGGCGACACCAAGCTGGGCGTGAAGACCGAGCTCAAGAACATGAACAGCTTCAAGAACCTGCATGACGGCCTGGCCTATGAGATCTGCCGTCAGGCCGAGGTGCTCGAAGAGGGCGGCCAGATCTTCCAGGAGACGCGCCACTGGGACCCGTCGGCCAAGCGCACCATCGTCATGCGCGTGAAGGAGACGGCCGACGACTACCGCCTGTTCCCCGATCCGGACCTCGCGCCCTACGACCTCACCGACGAGTGGATCGACAACGTGCGCGCCAAGCTGCCCGAGCTGCCCGACCAGAAGGCGGCCCGCTTCTCGTCCGCGTTCAACCTGTCGGCCTACGACGCGCGCCATCTCATCGAGCATCGCGCGACGGCGAACTTCTTCGAGGCGTGCATGGAGCTGGCCGGCGACGACGCGGCGAAGCTGGCGAAGCCGGTGGCGAACCTCGTCATCAACGACGTGACCGCCTACCTGAACGCCCACGAGGGCGTCGAGCTGGACGAGACGCCGCTCACGCCGGCGCGCGCCCTCGCGCTCGTGAAGCTCACCGCCGAGGACGTCATCTCGTCCAAGCAGGCCAAAGAGGTGTTCGCGGCCGTGCTCGACGAGGACAAGGACCCGGCCGCCATCGTGGAGGAGCGCGGCATGAAGCAGGTGTCCGACACGGGCGCCATCGAGGCCGTCATCGACGCGGTGCTGGCCGCCAATCCCGACAAGGTGGCGCAGTACCAGGGCGGCAAGACGGGCCTCATCGGGTTCTTCGTCGGCCAGGTTATGAAGGAGATGCGCGGCCAGGGCAATCCGAAGGTCATCAACGAGCTGCTTGCCAAGAAGCTCGGGTAACAATCTCGCCCCGTCGCGCGGCATGCGCGGCGGGGCGATCGACTGCAAGAAGGGGGCCATATGGACTTCAACGAACTGCTCATCGGCGTCACCGGTGAGTTCAGCGGGTTTCTGTACACGTACATCCTGCTCATCCTGCTCGTGTTCGTGGGCGTGTACTTCACCATCCGCACGAAGGGCGTGCAGCTGCGCTTCATCAAGGACATGTTCACGCAGCTGACGGAGAAGAAGCACGTGCAGGGCGAGCGCTCCATCTCGTCGTTCCAGGCGCTCATGGTGTCCACCGCAAGCCGCGTGGGCACGGGCAACATCGCGGGCGTGGCCACAGCCATCGCCACGGGCGGCCCGGGCGCGGTGTTCTGGATGTGGCTCATGGCCATCGTGGGCGCCGCTTCGGCGTTCATCGAGTCGACGCTCGCGCAGATTTGGAAGGTGCGCGGCAAAGAGGGCGAGTTCCGCGGCGGCCCTGCGTACTACATCGAGAAGGCTCTCGGCAAGCGCTGGCTGGGCATCCTGTTCGCGGTGCTGCTCATCCTGTGCTTCGCCTTCGGCTTCAACGGCCTGCAGGCCTTCAATGCCACCTCGGCGCTCGAGTACTACATCCCCGACTACGCCACGAACGGCACGGCCATCGCCTGCGGCATCGTGCTGGCGGTCATGACGGCGTTCGTCATCTTCGGCGGCGCGAAGCGCATCAGCGTCATCACCTCCATCATCGTGCCCATCATGGCCATCGGCTACATCGCCATCGCGGTGTGGACCACCGTCGCCAACATCACGTACCTGCCGGACGTGTTCGGCATGGTGTTCGCCTCGGCGTTCGACCTCCAGGCCATCTTCGGCGGGTTCGCCGGCTCGGTGGTCATGCTGGGCATCAAGCGCGGCCTGTACTCCAACGAGGCCGGCATGGGCTCGGCGCCGAACGCGGCCGCCACGGCTTCGGTGTCGCATCCGTGCAAGCAGGGCCTCGTGCAGAGCCTCTCGGTGTACATCGACACGCTGCTCATCTGCACGTGCTCGGCCATGATGGTGCTCGTGTTCTACGTGCAGGACCCCGCGGCGGCCGCCGCGCTCAACGGCATGCCGCTCGTGCAGATGGCGGTGAACAACGCGGTGGGCGAGGTGGGCATCCATTTCATCACGTTCGCCATCTTCGCCTTCGCGTTCTCCAGCCTCATCGGCAACTACTTCTACGCCGAGAGCAACCTGCGCTTCATCAAGGGCGACAGCAAGGCGCTGCTGTTCGTGTTCCGCGTGGTGTGCCTGTGCATCGTGTTCTACGGCGCGGTGAACAGCTTCGACTTGGCATGGAACCTCGCCGACATCTTCATGGGCCTCATGGCGCTCGTGAACCTCATCGCCATCCTGCTGCTGGGCAAGTGGGCGCTCGCCGCGCTCGACGACTACACGAAGCAGCGCAAGCAGGGCCTCGACCCGGTGTTCGTGGCCGACAACATCCCCGGTCTGCCGAAGACCGACTGCTGGCACGTGTCGGAAGTGCAGGACTACGGCAAGCCGCCCGTGCAGGAGTACCTGGACGAAGCGCTCGACCCCGAGTTCGTCGGATTGAACTGACGCGCCCGCGGGCGACGCGCACGCAATGATCAAGGGCCCCGCGTTGGCGGGGCCGAAGGAAAGGAAGCGGCATGGCTGACGACAACCGTCGCGCGGGCGACTGGCAACGGCGCGACCTGCGCCAGAACGCGGACGACCTCATCGAGGAGCCGAACGCGAAGCCGTGGCATCGGCAGACGTTCTGGATCGTGTTTTTCCTGGTCATCTTCTGGCCGGTGGGCATCGTGCTGTGCTGGAAGAGCAACTGGCACATCGCGATCAAGATCATCGTCACGGTGCTCATCGCGTTCTTCGTGTACTTCTCGGTGACCATGTCGCAAGCCGTCATGACCCTGCAGAGCACCGGAGCGATCTAGGCTCGACGCATCCTGTGGTGCTGTTCTCGTCGCACTGTCGAAAGGGCCCGCCCGGTTGAACCGAGGCGGGCCCTTTGCGGTGCGGGGCCGGGCGATGACCCGGCGGCCTACGAGACGCGCCAGGGGTAGAGGTCGTTGAGGTAGCCCCACCCGCGGCCGACCCAGTACACGCCCTCGTGGCGCCCGGCCGTGACGCCGCGCGACACCTGGTTCGTCTTGACGTCGAACACGTCGACGGTGACGGTGCGCACGTGGCGCACCGAGGGCTGGTCGGTGGTTTTGGCGTAGCTCGCGTCGCTGACGACCACCTTGGTGGGCGACACGTTGTCGTAGTGCCACACCTCGTAGGCGTTCTTGATGCCGCGCGTGTCGTCGCCCACGGTGGAGACCGCGCTCGGGTAGTCCAGATGGATGCCTAGTTTCACCAGCTCGTCGTAGACGGTTTTGACCTCCTCGTAGCCCTTCACGCCGCGCACCTGCGGCAGGTTCGCGGCCATCTGCTGCCACTGCGCCAGGTTGAGCGAGCCGTTGAACGAGTACAGGTGCACGTCGTCGCGCTCGTAGCTCTTCGAGAAGCGGCAGCCTTCGTAGAGGTTGCGCTGCAAGAGGCCGGTGAGGGAGCTGCTCTCGTCGTAGACGCGATCGTTGACGAGGCAGCGCACCTGCGTCGTGCCGAGCGGCTCGGTGGCCGTGCGCAGCGCGGATTTCTCGGCGATGACGGGGCTGTTCGTGGCCGGGTCGAGCTGCACGGTGCCGGCCAGCTTCTTGATCACCTGGTCGGCCTGCTGCTCGAGCTCCTGCTTCGACAGGGTGGCCGCAAGCTGCTCTTCGGGGGTGCCCGTGCCTTCCATGGTGGACAGGTACGCCATGGACGACGTGTAGCCGTACAGGTACGAGGTGATCATCATGCCGAGGTACACGTCTTTGATCTCGAAGGTTTCGGGGTCCCAGTTGTAGTACGTCTCGATCCAGTTGTGGTAGTCCTGCACCACGTTCTTGGTGCCCGTTCCCAGGATGAGGCTGCCCAGGTTGGTGGTGTCGGCGTAGACGGACGTTTTGAGCAGGTTGTCCTTCGCGTCGACGGCCTTCGCGAAGCGCGTGAACTCCGCCTGATTCTCCGGCGTGAGGTCGGCGAAGGATGCAACCTCGGCGCCGCCGTTGGCCAGCTGCTCCTCGCTCAGGGAGCCGAGGGTGGACGTGTACAGGGTGCCGTAGCTGTTCAGGTGGTCCATGAGCCACTTCACCTCGTACCAGTCGGACTCGAAGCCGCCGCGTTTGTCGATGGCGCGCAGCTGAATGGACAGGTTGTCGACGCTCGTTTCCATGCGGGTGAGCTGGCCCTTCATCTGCTGCAGCTCGTCGAGCACGTCCTTTACGGTGTAATCGGGGCCCGTGCTGAGGAACATCGCGATGATGCCGAGGAGCTGCGAGACGCCCTGCGCGATGTCGGCGGTGTTGGTGGAGCAGAAGTACCCGATGGCCGAGACGAGCTTCGACAGGATTTCGAACACTTCCTTGGCGGTGTTCATGTCGTCCTTGGCGTCGAACAGCGCGATGCCCTCGACGGCTTCGACGAGCGTCTCGTCGGACAGGTTGACGGAGCAGGCGCCCTGCGGGATGCCCAGCTTGTTGAGCACGGCGCCGTCGGCCAGGTCCACCTCGTGGCCGCGCATGAGCAGCGTCATCTCGTCGAGGAACTGCGCGTCGGCCTCGTCGGGCGTGAGGCCGCTTGCCTGGTAGGCGTCGTACCAGCTGCTCACGGTGGCAGCATCGATGGTGAACGTGAAGTCGAAGCCGTCGGGGCGCACCTCGCCGATCGTCACCAGGCTGTTCTCCAGCAGGCCTCCGTCGATGTCGGTCGCGTTCTCCTGGCCCGGCAGCGTGATCTGGCTCGCGTTGGCGATGCTCACCGTGCCGTCGAGCGCGCCGAAGGCCACCGTGTTGGACACGGTGAGGGAGCCGTCCTCGTTCTTGTCGGTGCGCGTCGCCTTCACCACGCCGTAGGGCACGGCGGCCGCGGCTTCGGCGGTGGTGATGGTGTCGTCGGTGGTCTCGTCGCCGTCGTCGTAGGCGGGGTGGTCGATGGCGCAGGGCGCCTCCCCGACGAGCGCGGCGGGGTCGATGACGAGCTGATAGGCGGCGTCGAGCGCAGCGGCCAGCGCCTTGAACTGCTCGAGCGGCGTTGCGGCGCTCGCTGTCACTTCGAGCACGCCCCGGGCGTCGTCGTCGGGGTCGACAGCGAACGACGAGGCGACGAGGGAGGGGTCGGCGAAGACGAACTGCGCGGCTGTCGCGCCGGCGGCGAAGCGGGCGTTCTCGAGCGAGACGGGAAGGGCGAACGTGCCTGCGCCGTCGTAGGCGCACGAATCGGAGCGGATGTCGAATGCGATGCGAGCCTCTTCGACGGCCACGGTCGCTTCGCCCGTCGCGGCCGGGTTGGAGAAGGAGCCCGCCTTGAACAGCACGACGCCGCGGTTGCCGGGCGCCCCGGGGCTGTCGATGCGCACGGAGGCCGTCGTGTCCCCCGTGCGTTCGACCGACGCCACGCCGAGGCCCGCGAAGTCGCCGCCGAGCACGATGTTCTCGGCCGACAGGTTCGCGGCGAAGGGCGTGTCCGACACGAGGTCGATGCGCGCGAAGCGCGCGTTCGCCGAGACGGCCGCGCCGTCGGCGACGGCGACGGCGGCGCGGACGAGGCCGGCCGCCTGGTCGGTCGAGCCCACGGTAAGCGTGGCGGGGACGACGATGCCCAGCTGCTCGCAGGCGGCGCTGCCCTCGAGGGCGAACGAGGTTGAGGACGCGCCTGCCTCGCCGGCTTCGTCGGCATGGGCGACGCTCGGCAGCAGGGGCGCGAGGCCTGCAACCAGCACGACGCTCATGAGCACGCTCATGCCCTTGCGCGCCTTGCGGCTGCGCGGGCCCGAGCGCGAGAACGTGGCCGCGGCAAGCGCGACGAACCCGGCCGCGGCCACGCAGGCCAGCGCGATGCCGCCCAGCCCGTCGTCGCCCGTGGGAGCCAGGCGTTTGAGCGCGGAGGAATCGAGCAGCACGGCCAGCTGCAGCTCGAGCGTCTCGCCGGGGGCCAGCGTTTCGGCGTCGCGCGCGACGGCGCCGCCCTGGTCGGCCAGGCGCACGTCCGCGGGAAGCTGCGCTTCGAAGCGCACATCGTTCCAGGTGACGGGCGTGCCGTTCGCAACCGACAGCGTGACGACGGCCTGCTCCCCGGGTTCGTAGCGTTCCTTGTCGAAGGAGCCGACGATCTGCGGAAGGGCGGGCGCGTCGTCCTCGGCTTGGGCGTCGGCGTCGGCTTCGGATTCGGCCTCGGCGGCGAAGGCGGCGAGGGGCAGCATGCAGGAGGCGGCAAGCGCAAGGGCGGCAAGCGCCGCGGCGATGCGGGTTGAGCGGGGTAGGGGTGGCAGGGACATGGGTGCCTCGTTTCTCCTCGGGCCGTTTCCTGGTAAGCGCACGTCAGCCATAGTATGGATCGTTCTATCGCGCCGTGTGCGCCCGCTTCGAGAACGGCCTCGCTCGCTGCGAAATCGGACGGGAGGGGAGCGCGACCGGGTGGGCGGCGCGCGGGTGCGGGGGCTGCTCGGCGGCGGTGCGCGCTTCTATGCGATTTTTTCGCCATTTGCCGCGAGGGCGCACGTTGAATGCCCCTTGTGCGCTATCATTCGCGACGGAAAACAGTGATGTATTCGGTACGAGTTGCACAAGGATAACGATATGACCAAGTTCGCTCAGGGCACCACGATGGTGCTGGCGGGCCACGGCTTCGCCGAATCCGGCCCCTATCTGCTGATCAACGACGTGGAGCGCGAAACGCAGCAGCGCTTTTTCGTGCGCGGCGAGACGTTCTCGCTCAGGCGCCGTCCCACCCGCCGCTGCGTCGGCCGCTTCGACCTGGAGTCGCACGAGAAAACCGTGTGCCCCCTCAACGTGGAGCTGCTGCCCGACGCGAAGGACACGATGTGCCCGGCGTGCCAGGAAGCCACCGGCTTCAACCCCTCGTTCTACTACGCCGACTTCATCTCGGCACAGCAGCGCGCCTACAACCTCACCCCGCACTTCACCTACCTGGCGTACTTCTCGCCGCAGCATGTGAAGTGCGGCATCTCGTCGGAGACGCGCGGCATCGAGCGCTTGCTCGAGCAGGGCGCGCGGGCGGCCCGCATCGTCGGCCGGTTCGGATGCGCCGACGAGGCGCGCGAGCTCGAGGCCGCGCTGTGCGCGCAGCCCGGCATCCTGGAAACCATGCGCGCTTCGAAGAAGGTGGACCTGCTCGTGAACGCGCGCTACGACTTCGCGGAGGCGAAGCAGGTGCTCGACGCGACGGTGGAGCGCTTCGGCCTCGAGGCGGCCGAGCCCGTGCAGGACCTCTCGCCGTTCTACTTCGGCGGCCCGTCGCCCGACTGCCACGACCTGCAGGTGCCCGAGGGCCATGCGGGGGAGTGCGGCGGCCGCTGCGTGGGCATGGTGGGCGGCGCGCTCGTGTTCGAGCAGGGCGGGACGAACTATGTCGTGTCCGTCAAGGAATGGGAATCGCACGAGATCGAGCTTTTGCCGGGCGAGGTGGTCTGCGCCTACGATTTCGAGCCGCAGCAATTCTCGCTGTTCTAGGCCTCCGCACAAGCCGGCGTTCGCGCCGGCTTTTTTGTGTGGGACGGGGCGCGGGCGCGCGGAAGGGCCATGCGTGGCACGATTTTTCGCGATTGCGATGGAATGCGAGCGTGAATCGGTCGCCGAGAATTCGCGACCTGGGGTTTCTTGCGCTCTTGTGCGCGGAGGGGGCCGAAACGAGGCGAAATCGCGCCCGAAATCCCGCAATCGCGAAAAATCGTGCCATACAGGGCGCTTTTGCGGTGCACGTACAAATGTTTCACGTGAAACACTCGCGCGCTCGCGCGCGACGGCGGGCCCGCCATACGCCTGCACGCGGTGCGCCCGCATTCCCCGGCCCCGGCGCGCGCGAAACGACCTTCCGGAAACGTCGCCGTGCGTTCGGCGCGCTTCAACCGCGTTCGTGGCGTAAAATGTAGCAGTTGCCTGAATCCGCTTGCTTTACTACTCTACTGTGATAAAGTGACGAAACGAATCAACCGCAAAGCGACGACCGACGAAGGAAGAGGACCATGGACTACGTGACACCGGCAGGGTTCAGAGACGTGCTGTCCGACGAGGCGTGCACGCGCGAGCGCATCGCCCGCGACGTGCAGGCGTGCTTCGCCGCGCGCGGCTACCTGCCCATCGAGACGCCCACGCTCGAAGTCATGGACGTCATGCGCGCGGGTGGCCGCATGCCCGGCTCGCCCTTCAAGTTCTTCGACGCGAGCGGCGATTTGCTGGCCATGCGCCCCGATGTGACGCTGCAGGTGGCGCGCATGTGCGCGACGCGCCTGGCGGGGCAGCCGGGACCGTTCCGCTTCCGCTACATGCAGCGCGTGTTCCGCGAGGCCGAGGGCCGTATGCAGGCGCAGGCACGCGAGATGACGCAGATCGGCGTGGAGTGCATCGGCGAGGCCGGCCCCCAGGCCGACGCCGAGGTGGTGGAGCTCATGGTGGAGGCGCTCGAGCTTGCGGGCGCGCGCGGCTGCAAGCTGGCCCTCGCCACGGTGGGCGTGCTGCGCGCGCTGCTCGTGGCAAGCGGCGCGCCCGCCTCGTGGACCGAGCAGGTGCTGGCCGCGTTCCATGCGTCGAACTTCGTCGAGGTGGACCGCCTCACCGACGAGGACGCTCCCGTGCCGTCCATGTTCGCCACGGCCATCCGCGCGCTGCCGCGCATCCGCGGCGGGCGCGAGGCCGTGGACGAGGTGCGCGCGCTCGTGGCGCCGCTCGGCTGCGTCGACGGGCTGGACGACTTCGCCCGCACCTGCGACCTCCTGGCCGAAGCCGGCCTGGCCGACCGCATCCTCGTGGACTTCTCGGTGATGAGCTCGTTCGACTACTACACGGGCATCGTGTTCGAGGCGTACGCGCCTGATCTGGGCACGCCGCTCGGCAGCGGCGGCCGCTACGACAACATGATCGGCTCCTACGGCGAGAGCCGCCCCGCCGCCGGCTTCGCGTTCTCGCTCGAACAGGCCATGGCCGCCGCCGCGGCCGTCGACCGGGCGGCGCGCGACGCCGACGGCGAGCCCGTGCGCCCGCTGCGCATCGCGGTGCCGAAGGGGTCGCTCAACGCCGACACCGTGGCCGCGCTCGGAGCCGCCGGCCTCGACGTCGCCGGCCTCGACGACCCGGGCCGGCAGCTCATCATCCGCAATCCCGGCGTGGAGTACGTCATCGTGCGTCCCACCGACGCGCCGGCGTTCGTGTCGCTCGGGGCGGCCGACTGCGGCATCTGCGGTAAGGACTCGCTGCTCGAGGCGCAATCCGACGTGGTGGAGCTCGTGGACCTCGGCTACGGCGCGTGCCGCTTCGTGGTGGCCGAGCCCGCCGGCGCCGCCGAGGTGGCCGAGGAGCACTACCGCCGCCTCGGCTCGCTGCGCATCGCCACGAAGTACCCCAACATCACGCGCGCCCATTACGCGAAGACGGGCACGCAGGTGGAGATCGTGAAGCTGCACGGCAACATCGAGCTGGCGCCGCTCACGGGGATGGCCGAGCGCATCGTGGACATCACGGCCACCGGCACCACGCTCAAGGAGAACGACCTCGTGGTGGTCGACGAAGTCCTTTCATCGACCGCGCGCTTCTTCTCGAACACCTGCGCGTTTCGCACCGATCCGCGTATCGTACAATTAGCGAACAAGCTGCAGCGCGCCGCGGAAGAACCCGCGCCGCAGGCTGGCAAGGAAAAGGAGTAGCCCATGCGCCGTATCATCCTCAAACCCGGCGAGCAGTTCACCAACTCCCACCTCAAGCGCACCGGCGCGTTCAACGCGGCCGCGCTCACGGCGGCCACGGCCATCGTCGAGGGCGTGCGCGAGCGCGGCGACGAGGCCCTGCGCGCCTACACCGAGCAGTTCGACGGCGTGCGCGTGGAGGACTTCCGCGTGAGCCAGGCCGCCATCGCCGAGGCCATCGTGAATGTGAACGACAAGACGGCGGCCGCGCTGCGCCAGGCCGCCGTGCAGATCCGCGACTTCCACGAGCGCCAGAAGCAGCAGAGCTGGTTCACCGTGCGCGAGGACGGCGCGCTCGTGGGCTCGAAGGTGGAGCCGCTCGAGTCCGTGGGCATCTACGTGCCGGGCGGGCGCGCGCTGTACCCGTCGTCGGTGCTGATGAACGCGCTGCCCGCCGCCGTGGCGGGCGTGAAGCGCATCGTGTGCGTGACCCCTCCCACGGCCGACGGAACGCTCGATCCCGCCATCCTCGAGGCGTGCCGCATCTCGGGCGTCACCGAGATCTACGCCGTGGGCGGCGCGCAGGCCATCGCCGCGCTCGCGTACGGCACCGAGTCCATCGCGCCCGTCGCCAAGATCACCGGCCCCGGCAACGCCTACGTGGCCGCCGCGAAGAAGGTGGTGTCGGGCGACGTGGGCATCGACATGATCGCCGGCCCCTCCGAGGTGTGCGTCGTGGCCGATTCCCCGGCCGACCCGGCGCTCGTGGCCATCGACCTCATGGCGCAGGCCGAGCACGACCCGCTGGCCGCCTGCTATCTGGTCACGTTCGACGCGGAGTACGCCGACGAGGTGGAGCGCATGGTGGAGCGCCACCTGCAGACGTCCACGCGCGCCGAGATCACGGCGGCGTCGCTGGCCGACCAGGGCCTCATCGTCGTGTGCGACAGTATGCCGCAAGCCATCGAGGCCGTGAACGTCATCGCGCCCGAACACCTCGAACTGCACGTTGACCACGCCTTCGACCTCTTGGGCGCCATCCGCAATGCGGGCGCCATCTTCCTGGGCGCCTGGACGCCCGAGGCCGTGGGCGACTACGCCGCCGGTCCGAACCACACGCTGCCCACGGGCGGCACGGCGCGCTACGCCTCGCCGTTGTCGGTGGACGAGTTCGTGAAGAAGTCGAGCGTCATCCAGTATTCGTCGCAGGCGCTCGCCCGCGATGCCGACATGGTGATGACCATCGCGCGGCACGAGGGCCTGTGGGCTCACGCCATGAGCGTGGAGATGCGCAAGAACCTGCTCGACACGGGCAATGTGTATGGGATAGAGGGCGGCGACGGCGCGGGCCGCGCGGGAAGCGGGAACGCCGATGCGTAGCGTGTGCACGGCTGCCCCTCAGCTTGCGGGCGTGATGCCCTACGACCCGAAGTACCTGCCCGCCGACGCGGTGCTGTCGGCCAACGAGAACCCGCACGACGTGGACGACGAGATCCGCCGCGACATCATGCGCGAGGTGAAACGCCTGCCGCTCAACCGCTACCCCGACCCGCTGGCCAACGACCTGCGCGACATGATCGCCGAGGCGAACGGCCTCGATCGCGAGCAGGTGCTCGTGGGCAACGGCGGCGACGAGCTGCTGTTCAACATGGCGCTGGCCTGGGGCGGGCCGGGGCGCACGTTCCTGAACCTGCCGCCCACGTTCTCGGTGTACGACGCCAACGCACGCCTCACGGGCACGACGGTGGTGGACGTGCCGCGCCGCGCCGACTTCTCCATCGACGAGGAGGCCGTGCTCGCGCGCGTGGCCGAGGGCGGCATCGACTACCTCGTGGTGACGAGCCCGAACAACCCCACGGGCGAGCTGGCCAGCGAGACGTTCATCCTCAAACTGCTCGACGCCACCGACGCCCTCGTCATGGTGGACGAGGCGTACTTCGAGTTTTCGCGCCTGACGATGCGCCCGTACCTGGCGCAGCACAAGAACCTCGTCATCCTGCGCACGTTCTCGAAGGCGTTTTCCCTGGCCGGCGTGCGCATGGGCTACATCCTGGGCGACGCCGACGTCATCCGCGAGTTCGTCAAGGTGCGCCAGCCGTACTCGGTGGACGCCATCTCGCAGGCGGTGGCGCGCGTGGTGTACGCGAACCGCGCGAAGTTCGAGCGCGGCATCCTGGCCATCATCGAGGAGCGCTCCCGCCTCATCGAGGGCCTCAAGATGATCCCCGGCGTGAAGCCGTTTCCGTCGGACGCGAACTACGTGCTGCTGCGTATGGACAACGCGGGCGCGGCCTGGGAAAAGCTCTACGAGCGCGGCGTGCTCGTGCGCGATTTCTCGAAGGCCCCGTACCTGGAGAACTGCCTGCGCGTGACCGTAGGCTCGCCGGAGGAGAACGACGCCCTGTTGCGCGCGCTGCGCGACGTGGTCATGGGAAGGAAGTAGGAAGTCATGGAGAAGCTGCATCGCACGGCCGAGATCGCCCGCACCACGAACGAGACGGACATCCGCATCGTCGTGAACCTCGACGGCACGGGCGCGACCGACGTCGAGACGGGCGTGCCGTTCTTCGACCACATGCTGTGTGCGTTCGGACGCCACAGCCTCATCGACCTCACCGTGCGCGCGCAGGGCGACATCGAGGTGGACGCGCACCACACGGTGGAGGACACCGGCATCGTGCTCGGGCAGGCCGTGGCCCAGGCGCTCGGCGACAAGCGCGGCATCGCGCGCTTCGGCTCGCTCGCGTTGCCCATGGACGAGGCCCTCGTGCTGGCGGCCGTGGACATCTCGGGACGCGGCCAGCTGCACTGGGCCGTGGACATGCCGTGCGTCATGCTGGGCTCGTTCGACGCCTCGCTTGCCAAGGAGTTCTTCATCGCCTTCGCCGCGAACGCGGGCCTCACCCTGCACGTGCGCAGCCTCGCCGGCGAGAACGCGCACCATATCGTGGAGGCGTCGTTCAAGGCCGCGGCCCGCGCCCTGCGCCAGGCCGTCGAGAGCGACCCGCGCATCGGAAACGCCCTGCCCACCACGAAGGGCGCCCTATGATCGTCGTCGTCGATTACCACAAGGGGAACCTGAAAAGCGTCGAGCGCGGCATCGCCGCGGCGGGCGGGGAAGCGCGCATCACCGACGATGCGGCGCTCATCGCCCGGGCCGACGCCGTCGTGCTGCCGGGCGTGGGCGCGTTCGCCGATGCCGCGCGCACCATGGAAGCGCTCGGGCAGACCGCCGTCATCCGCGAGCGCATCGCCGCGGGCGTGCCGTTCCTCGGCATCTGCCTCGGCATGCACCTGCTGTTCGAGGAGGGCGTCGAAGGCGCGCCCGACGAGGACGACGAAGCCTCCACCCACAACGCGCGCGGCCTGGCCGTGCTGCCGGGCGTGGTGGGCGCCATGCCGAAAGTCGACGCCGCAGGTCGCGCCTACAAGGTGCCGCACGTGGGGTGGAACGCGGTCGGGCCAACGGGCGGCGCGCAATCCTTCGCCAGCCCTCTCTTCGCGGGGATCGCGCCGGGGGAGTTCTTCTACTTCACGCACGGCTTCATCGCGCCGGAAGGCCCGTTCGCCATCGGCGAGACGACGCACAGCGTGACGTTCCCGAGCGCCGTGCAGTACGGCGAGACGGCGTTCGGCGTGCAGTTCCATCCCGAGAAGAGCTCGGACGCCGGCGCGCAGCTGCTGCGCAACTTCGTCAACATCGTGAAAGGGGCGTGAGCCGTGTACCTGCTGCCGGCCATCGACATCCTGGGCGGCAAGGCCGTCCGCCTCGCCAAGGGCGACTACAACCGCGTGACCGTGTACAACGACGACCCCGCCGCGCAGGCGCAGGCGTTCGAGGAGCAGGGTGCCACGTGGCTGCACGTCGTCGACCTCGACGGCGCGCGCTCGGGCTCGCCCGAGAACATCGCCATCATCGAGCGCATCCTGCGCAAGACGCTGCTCAAGGTGGAGGTGGGAGGCGGCATACGCTCGCTCGATACCATCGCGCGCCTGGCCGATGCGGGCGTGTCGCGCGTGGTGCTGGGCACGTCGCTCGTGGCCGATCCCGCCTTCGCCGAGGCCGCCGTCCAGCAGTACGCGAAGCTGCTCACGGCCGGCATCGACGCGAAGGGCGGGGAAGTGGCCGTGGCGGGCTGGCGCGAGGGTGCCGGCGTGGCGGCCGAGGAGCTGGCACGCCACGTGGCGCAGCTCGGCTTCCGCCACCTCGTGTACACCGACATCGCGCGCGACGGCATGCAGACCGGCCTCGACCCGGACGCCTACGTGTCCATGGCCGCTGCGTTCGGGCACTCCGTCATCGCCTCGGGCGGCGTGGCGGGGATCGGGGACATCGAGCGCCTCGGCGCGGTAGCCGCCAGCATCGAGGGCGTCATCGCGGGCCGCGCCGTGTACGAGGGCGCGCTTTCGGTGGAGGAGGGCGTGCGCGCCTGCGAAGCGGCCACCCGCGCCGCCGAAGCCGCCGCCGTGGCCGCGAACCCCTGCGGCATGGGAGGCGCGTTATGCTAGCCAAACGCGTGATCCCCTGCATGGACGTCAAGGATGGGCGCGTGGTCAAGGGCGTCAACTTCGTGAACCTGCGCGATGCGGGCGATCCCATCGAGCTCGCGCAGCGCTACGACGAGGAGCGCGCCGACGAGGTGATCTTCCTCGACATCACGGCCACGAGCGACGACCGCGCCACCACGGTGGACCTCGCCAGCCGCGCGAGCGAGCAGCTGCACCTGCCGTACTGCGTGGGCGGCGGTTTCCGCAGCGTGGCCGATATCCGCACGATGATCGCCGCCGGTGCCGACAAGGTATCGGTGAACTCGGCAGCGGTGGACAACCCCGCGCTCATCACCCAGGCGGCTGCCGCGTTCGGCAGCCAGGCCATCCTCTGCGCCATCGACGCGAAGCACGTCGCGGGCGCGGGAGACAAGTGGGAGGTGTACGTGCACGGCGGCCGCAAGGCGACGGGCATCGACGCCGTTGCCTGGGCGCAGGAAGCCGCCCGGCGCGGGGCGGGGGAGATCCTGCTCACCAGCATGGATCGCGACGGCAGCCGCGACGGCTTCGACTGCGCGCTCACCCGCGCCGTCGCGCGCGCCGTGGACATCCCCGTCATCGCGAGCGGCGGCGTGGGAAAGCTCGAGCATTTCGCGCAGGGCGTCATCGAAGGCGAGGCCGACGCCGTGCTGGCCGCAAGCGTCTTCCACTTCGGCGAGCTCACCGTGCGCCAAGTGAAAGAACACATGCGAAGCCAGGGCATCCCCGTCAGGCTTTAGGCGTACCAGCATGCAACAAGCATGCGTATTGACAGCGAACAATTGTACTGCTATATTATATAGCAGGTTGGTGAGTACCTAACCGGAGCGCCATGTTGCACGTGGTTTCTCGGGACAGCCGGATCGTATTTCGGTTCGTGTCGAGAAAGCGGGGCTGCGCATGTTGGCGAACAATGAAGAGTATTTCGGTGTTTTGGAGAACGTGAAGCGAGAAATCGCGAATGCTCAGCAAAGAGCCGTCGCGAGTGCCAATGGAGAAGTAGTGCGTCTTTATTGGCGCGTGGGCTCGGTGTTGAACGAGCATTCCGAGTATGGAAAAACATTCATCGAGTCGCTTGCGAAGGATATCAAAACCGCGTTTCCCAAGATCAAAGGGTTTTCCGCCCGTAGCATGTGGTACATGCAGAAGTTCGCCTGCGAAGTTGATCCCGAATTCTGCAGCAGCTGCTGCAGAATTCCGTGGGGCCACGTTATGTACGTGCTCGACAAGACGAAACCTGGCCCTGCACGCGAATGGTATGTGGATGCAACCATGGAAAACGGCTGGAGCCGCGCGGTACTCGTCCATCAAATCGAATCGAAGCTTTACGAGCGACAAGTGCTTGCGGGCAAGGTGGACAACTTCAAGCGGACGCTTCCCGCTCCCGAAAGCGAGCTCGCGCAGCAGGCGCTCAAAGACCCGTATATCTTCGACTTCATCACCGCGCGGCAGGGTGCCGTCGAGCGCGAAGTCGAGGAGAGGATGATGGAGAACCTTACCGGTCTCCTGCTCGAGCTCGGCACGGGCTTCGCCTTCATGGGCAGGCAGCATCATCTTGTCGTGGGAGGGCAAGATTTCTATATCGACCTGCTGTTCTACAATGTCAAACTGAGAAGCTACATCGTCGTCGAGTTGAAGAACGCTCCGTTCAAGCCGGAGTTCGTCGGGAAGCTGAACTTCTACCTGTCCGCCGTCGACGATCTGCAGTGCGGGGAGCACGACAATCCGAGCATCGGCTTGCTTCTGTGCAAAACGAAGAACAACGTGGTGGCCGAATACTCGCTTCGCGACGTCGAAAAACCCATCGGCGTGAGCGAATACCGGCTCGCCGACGTCCTGCCCGAGGGGTTCGCCGATCTGCTGCCGTCGGCGGAGGATATCGAAAAACGCCTCTGATCGACCGTTTGACCGTTCGGTTGCGAAAGGGCTGATGCATAATGGTTTTATCGCCGAACAAAAGGAGGAGAGCATGCCGAACCTTCCCGACCTTGCCTACAATGCTGACGGGCTCGTCCCGTGCATCGTGCAGGATGCCGACACCCTCGAGGTGCTCATGATGGCGTGGATGAACGCGGAATCGCTCGCGCTCACGCTCGAGCGCGGCGAGACGGTGTTCTGGTCGCGCAGTCGTCAGGAGCTGTGGCACAAAGGAGCCACGTCGGGCAACGTGCAGCGGCTCGTGGAGCTGCGCTACGACTGCGACGCCGATACACTGCTCGCGCTCGTGCATCCGGCGGGACCGGCTTGCCACACCGGTGAGCGGAGCTGCTTTTTCCGCAGCATCGCACGAAACGAGGGATTTACCCCCGAAAGCTGAGCGAACTCGTCATGGGGGGTTGTGAAGGGCCTGGTGAAGCTCCATAATGCTTGTTCGTAACGATGGCCACTGCGAAGGGAGCGCACATGACCACGGAAGTCTTCGCATGCCACGACGGCCTCGATGATCTTACCGGCTTGCGGTCAAAAGAGGCCTTCTTCGCCGCGGCATCCGCCTACCTGCAGCGACCCGACGTGCGCGACGCGAGCATCGTCTGCTTCGACGTCGACCACTTCAAGCTGCTCAACGACCTGCACGGCCTCGAGATGGGCGACCGGCTGCTGGCCTACCTCGGCCGCGCCTTCAAAGAGCGCTTCTCTCCCGACGACGCCTTCCCGCTCGGACGCTTGGCCGCCGACACGTTCGCCCTGTGCGCGACAGGCGTCGAGCCGGCCTGCATCGAGCGCGCCCTCATCGACATCGCCTCCTCCTGCCCGCTCGGCGTGGACGCCATCGTGCGCGCCGGCGTGTACCGCGTGGAGGACCCCGCCGCTCCCGTCAGCCTCATGTGCGATCGCGCGGTCATCGCGCAGCGCACGGTGAAGGGCAGCTACTTCGATCGCGTGGCCACGTACGACCCCGGCATGCGCGCAGCGCTCATCCGCGAGCGCGAGGTGGTGGCCGGCATCGAGGCGGCCCTGCGCGACGATTGCATCGAACTGTTCCTCCAGCCGAAGTGCAACATGCGCACCGGCAAGATCGTGGGCGCCGAGGCGCTCGCGCGCTGGCGCCATCCCGAGCGCGGTATCGTGGCTCCGGGGGAGTTCATCCCGCTGCTCGAGCGCAACGGCCTCGTGCGCTCGCTCGACCTGCGCGTGTGGGAGAAGTCGGCCGCATGGGTTAGAAGCCTCATGGACCAGGGGATTCGTCCTGTGCCCGTGTCGGTGAACGTGTCGCGCGCCGACATCTACCTCATGGACGTGTCGGTCGAGCTCCATGCGCTCGTGGAGCGCTACGGCATCGATCCGTCGCTCATCGAGGTGGAGATCACCGAAAGCGCGTACTCGGAGCGCCCCGACCGCATCGTGGCCGCGTTCGACGCCCTGGCCGAGCGCGGGTTCACCGTGCTCATGGACGACTTCGGCAGCGGGTACTCCTCGCTCAACATGCTCAAGGACATCAACGTCGACGTGCTGAAAATCGACATGCGCTTCCTCGACCGCGACGACCGCCGCAGCAAGGACATCATGGAATCGGTCATCCGCATGGCGCGCTGGCTCGATTTGCCCGTCATCGCCGAGGGAGTGGAAACGCGCGAGCAGGTGAACTTCCTGCTCGACGTGGGCTGCTCGTACGCCCAGGGCTACTACTACGCGCGGCCCATGGAAGTGGCTGCGTTCGAGGGCATGCTGGCCGACGGGTCGAACGTCGAATACGAGCAGCGCATCCTGCAAGAGGCGCGTCGCCCCGTGCTCGACTTCAAGGACCTGCTGCACGAGAACATCATCAGCGACCGCATGCTCACGAGCATCATCGGCGCGGTGGCGCTGTACACCTACGCCGACGGCGACCTGCGGCTCGTCCGCGGCAACGAAGCCTACCACCGTCTCATCTCGACGCTCGACACCGATCTGCGCGGGGCGGAGGAGGGCGGCAGCGTGCTTCCGTTCGTCTTCGAGGAGGATCGCTCCGTGCTGCTCGAGGCGGCGGAGGAGTCGGTGCGGTCGTGCCCCGACAACGGCGCCGAGGCCGTGGTGCGCCGCGCGGGCACGCGCGGCTGCCGCTGGCACAAGCTGCGGCTGTTCCACCTCAGCACGACGGGCGGGGTGGCCACGCTCTACGCCACCATTGCCGACGTGACGGCCCACATGGAGGACATGGAGGCGTTGCGCATGAGCGAGCAGCGCTTCGAGATCGCCATGGAGGCCACGAGCATCGTGGTGTTCGAGCTCGACCTGCCCACGCGCATCGCGCGCTACTCCGAATTCGTGCAGCACGCGTTCGGCCTGTCCGAGACGGTGGTGAACGCCCCCGAGGGCTTCATCGAGCAGAACACGGTGGCCGACGAATCCATCGACGACTTCCGCCGCATCTACGACGAGATCTACGCCGGCGCGCCGAAAGCCTCCACAGTGGTCCGCGCGAACATGGGCGACGGCTCCACCGTGTGGAACCGCGTGACGCTCATGGCGGTGCCGAAGAAAGACGGCCTGTCCGACAAGGCGGTGGGTCTCGTCGAGAACGTCACCCGCGAGAAGGAGATGGAGCTGTCGCTCGAGCACCTGGCGCAAACCGAGCGCTCCATCGAGGCATGATTCGTGCCCATCTGCACCGATTCGTAGACCTTCCTCCATCGCATTTCCACGAACGCTCGGCCTTTGCGCTTGAACGAAGCAAACACATGCGGTACCATGAGGAGCAGTTCTTTTATCTCTCACGCACACCCACACACCCGTATCTCATGAGGGAATTCATGCGCGCATCCGCGCGCGTTTCACCTGTAAAAACCATTGTATAAGGAGGACCTGGGTGAAGTTTTTTCTAGACACCGCCGATCTCAACGAAATAGAAGAGGCGGCCAGCTGGGGCGTACTCGCCGGCGTTACCACCAACCCCACGCTGTATGCGCGTACCGGCGGTAAGCTCGACGACTTCCACAACCACATCAAGCGCATCTGCGAGATCGTGGACGGCCCCGTCTCCGCCGAGAGCGTTGCCATGACGCGCGACGAGCTCATCCGCGACGGTCGCGAATTGGCCGCGCTCGCCGACAACGTCGTGGTGAAGATCCCCACCATGGTGGAGGGCCTCGCCGCCACGAAAGCGCTTTCCGACGAGGGCATTCCCGTGAACATGACGCTGTGCTTCAGCGTGCCGCAGGCCATTTTGGCCGCCCGCGCCGGCGCCCGCTACATCAGCCCCTTCGTCGGCCGCTTCGACGACATCGCCGAAGACGGCATCGCGCAGCTCGCCGACGTGGTGGCTGCCGTGAACAACTACGACTTCGGCCACGACGTGGAAATCATCGCCGCGTCCGTGCGCAGCGCGAACCACGTGACGCAGGCAGCCCTCATGGGCGCCGACATCGCCACCGTGCCGTTCGCCGCGCTCAAGAAGTGCGTGCAGCATCCCCTGACTGATCGCGGGCTCGATGCGTTCATGAAGGACTGGGAGAAAGTTCAGCAGGCATGAGCGAAAACGAAGCAGCCCCCGCGGCTCCCGCAGCCGCCCCGACCCGCCGCCGCTCCACGAGCGTGAACGCCAAAGCGTCGAACAAGGCGGACGCCCCCACGCCGGGCCGCAACTCGTCGGCCACGCGCACCCCGCGCAAATCGGTGAAGGCGGGCGGCGCGCAGCAGCAGGGCTCCGGCTCGAGCAACCGCCGGCAGAACAGCGCGAACGCGGGCAAGGCGAACAGCAACGCCGGCAACGCCAACAACAACGGCGGCAACAGCGGCAATAGCAACCGTCAGAAGCAGGGCGGCGGTCAGAACAAGCAGAACAATCAAGGCAACAAGCAGAACAACCAGAACCAGAACCACCGTCGCCAGCGGCGCCCCTACGACAACAACCGCGGCGGAAACCGCGAGGTGCAGCCGAGCGTGTCGCGCGAAGAGCTGGGAAAGCTCAAGGTTGCCGAGTTGCGCGAGAAGGCCGCCGAGCTCAACCTCGACGTCACGGGCCTCAAGAAGGCCGAGCTCGTGGAAGCCGTGTTCGGCGCGAGCGTGAAGGCCGAGGGCTTCATCGAGGTATCGGGCATTCTCGACATCCTCGCCGACGGCTACGGCTTCCTGCGCACGCAGGGCTACCTGCCCAGCGAGACGGACTGCTACGTGGGCTTGTCCACCATCCGCCGCAACGGCCTGCGCAAGGGCGACCTCGTGACCGGTCAGACGCGCCCGGCGCGCGAGAACGAGAAGTACGCCGCCATCCAGAAGGTCACGGCGGTCAACGGCACGCCCGTTGAAGAGCAGGGCAACCGCGTGCGCTTCGGCGATCTCACGCCGGTGTACCCCGACGAGTGCCTCACCATGGAGCACGGCAAGACCACCGTCACCGCCCGCGTCATCGACCTCGTGTCGCCCATCGGCAAGGGGCAGCGCGGTCTCATCGTCAGCCCGCCGAAGGCCGGCAAGACCACCATCCTCAAGGACATCGCAGCCGCCATCAGCGCGAACAATCCCGAAGTCCACCTCATGTGCCTGCTCGTGGACGAGCGCCCCGAAGAAGTCACCGACATGGAGCGCTCCATAAAGGGCGAGGTCATCTCCTCGACGTTCGACATGCCCACCGAGAACCACATCGCCGTGTCCGAGCTGGTCATCGAGCGCGCGAAGCGCCTCGTGGAATGCGGCAAGGACGTCGTCGTGCTGCTCGACTCGCTCACGCGCCTCGCGCGCGCCTACAACCTGGCGCAGCCGGCCTCGGGCCGCATCCTGTCGGGCGGCGTCGATTCCACGGCGCTCTACCCGCCGAAGCGCTTCCTCGGCGCCGCGCGCAACATCGAAGGCGGCGGCAGCCTCACCATCCTCGCCTCGGCCCTCGTGGACACGGGGTCGAAGATGGACGAGGTCATCTTCGAGGAGTTCAAGGGTACCGGCAACATGGAGCTCAAGCTCGACCGCAACCTGGCCGACCGCCGCATCTTCCCGGCCATCGACCCGGTGGCGTCGGGCACGCGCAAGGAAGAGCTGCTGCTCGAGCCGCAGGAGGCGCCGCTCATCTGGGCCGTGCGCCGCATCCTGTCGAACACGAACAGCACCGAGCGCGCCATGGACATGCTCATCAAGTCGCTCAAGCAAACCGAGACGAACCAGGAGTTCCTCGTTCGCACGGCGAAGAAGGCGCAGCACAGCAAGGCCGACGGCACGCTCGAGTTCTAGCGCTCGCGCATCCGTCACGCCGCGGTTAACGCCCGTCGCCGCTCGCGGTCTTATAATGGAAACCGTAAGGGAGCCGCACCCGTTTGGGTGCGGTTCCGTGTCGCATGCGGTAGTATGGGCTGATGCACGATCGAGGAGGTAACATGTCTCAAGATACCAACTGGCAGCAGCAGGTGTGGCAGCAGCCGGCCGCTCCGCAGCAGCCGACCCCGCAGGCTGCCCCGTACGGATACGCACCGCAGCAGCCCCCCAAGAAAAGTAAAGGTTGGATCGTCGGTCTCGTGGCCGTCGTGCTCGTCTTCGCCCTGCTCGCGCTGGGTATGTGGTCGTGCACGTCCGTCATGTCCTCGTCGTTCGGCACCATGGGCGCGCTCGGCTCGGCGGTATCGAGCGACGACGCCGATATGCTGACGAGCGATGCCGTGGCCATCATCGACATCGACGGCACCATCCAGTACGACGGCACCACGTCGAGCCCCGAGGGCCTCAAGGCGCAGCTCGACCGCGCCGAGAAGAACTCCCATATCAAGGCCGTCGTGCTGCGCGTGAACTCCGGCGGCGGCACCGCCACCGCGGGCGAGGAGATGGCCGACTACGTGCGCCAGTTCTCCGAGCGCACGAGCAAGCCCGTCGTGGTTTCGAGCGCTTCGCTCAACGCGAGCGCCGCCTACGAGATATCCTCGCAGGCCGACTACATCTACACGGCGAAGACCACGGCCATCGGCGCCATCGGCACGGCCATGCAGATCACCGACCTGTCGGGCCTCATGGAGAAGCTGGGCATCAGCGTCGACAACGTGACGAGCGCCGACAGCAAGGATTCGAGCTACGGCACGCGCCCCCTCACCGAGGAGGAGCGCGCCTACTACCAGGACCAGGTCGATCAGATCAACGAGACGTTCATCCAAACCGTGGCCGAGGGCCGCGACATGAGCGTCGAGGAGGTGCGCGCGCTGGCCACGGGCCTCACGTTCACCGGCATGACCGCGGTCGAGAACGGCCTGGCCGACGAGATCGGCACGAAGGAGGATGCCGTGGCGAAGGCGGCCGAGCTGGCGAACGTCACGCATTACACGACGGTCACGCTTCAGCCGAAGGCCTCCGGCAGCCTGTCCACCCTGCTCGATCTCATGTCCGAAAATGACATTTCCACCGACGATATCGCCCAAGCACTGAAGGAGCTGGACAACGATGGCAGCATCGCGCAATAGCAACGAACGCACCACCTGGCCGAAGCGCGCCGTCGTCACGGCGGGCATGCCCTACGGCAACAAGCCGCTGCACTTCGGCCACATCGCCGGCGTGTTCGTGCCGGCCGACGCCTTCGCGCGCTTCCTGCGCGACCGCATCGGCGCGTCGAACGTGCGCTTCATAAGCGGTACCGACTGCTTCGGCTCGCCCATCAACGAGGGCTATCGCAAGCTCGTGGAGGCGGGGGAGTTCGACGGCTCCATCGCCGACTACGTGCAGAAGAACCATGAGGCGCAGAAGGCCACGCTCGACGCCTACGACATCAGCCTGTCCATCTACGAGGGGTCGGGCATGGGCCACTCGGGCGACGTGCACCAGCTGATCAGCGAGAAGTTCATCGAGAAGCTGCACGAGAACGGCCATTTGCAGCGCCGTGCCACGCTGCAGTTCTACGACGCCGAGGCGAACACGTTCCTCAACGGCCGCCAGGTGGTGGGCCGCTGCCCCGTGCAGGGCTGCAAGTCCGAGCACGCCTACGCCGACGAGTGCGATTTGGGCCACAGCTATTCGCCCGAGGACCTCATCGCGCCGAAGTCGTCGCTCACCGGCACGACGCCCGAGATGCGCCCCGTGGAGAACTGGTACTTCGACCTGCCCGCGTTCGCCGACTTCTTGCGCGGCCACGTGGCGGCGCTCGAGGCCGATCCCGAGGTGCGCGCCATCGTGGCGCAGACCATCAAGGAATTCCTCGCGCCGCCCGTCGTGTACATCAAGAACGACGCGCGCGAAGCCTACGAGGCCGTGGCCGGCGAGCTGCCTGCGCACGAGCTGCGCGAGCCCGAGAAGGGCAAGCAGAGCTTCGAGATCGAGTTCGCCACCATCGACGACCGCGATGCGGCGCGCGAGGTGCTCGGGCGGGCGGGCATCCGCTTCCGCACGGGCAAGGCGCTCGTGCCGTTCCGCATCACGGGCAACATCGAATGGGGCGTGAAGGCCCCGGTCATCGACGGTCTCGAAGGTCTCACCGTGTGGTGTTGGCCCGAGAGCCTGTGGGCGCCCATGTCGTTCACCATGGCCGTCAACGACAAGATGGGCCTGCCGCGGGGCAGCTGGCGCGATTTCTGGTGCTCGGAGGATGCCGAGGTGTACCAGTTCATCGGCCAGGACAACCTGTACTTCTACGGGGTTGCCCAGCCGGCGCTCATCGAGGCGCTGCGCCCGGGCGACATCCTCGCGCCCGGCACCACCGAGCATCCCATCCGCCAGACGACGCTCGTGGCGAACCACCACATCCTGTTCGGCGACAAGAAGGCGTCGTCGTCGGGTGCGGTGAAGCCGCCCACGGCCGACGAGCTGCTGGAATTCTACACCGTCGAACAGCTGCGCGCGCACTTCCTGGCGCTCGGCCTCGACCAGAAGTCGGTGGGCTTCAAGCCCAAGCCGTTCCTTGCCACCCCCGAGGAGCTGGCCGACGCGCGCGTGGCCGACCCGGTGCTCAAGGAGGGTGCGCTGCTCACCAACGTGTTCAACCGCCTGGCCCGTAGCTGCTTCTACGAGGCGCAGAAGAACTTCGAAGGCTACCTGCCGCTCGGCGAGGTGTCCGCCGACGTCGTGGCGAAGGTGCATGAGGTGCTGCGCGCCTACGACGAGACGATGCATCGCGTGGAGCTGCACACCATCATGTCGATCATGGACGAGTTCATCCGCTGGGCGAACAAGCGCTGGTCCGACGGCATCCGCGAAGCCGAGCTGGAGGGCAACGAGGAGGTGCGCCGCCAGGTGCTCGTGGACTCGTTCTTCCTGCTGCGCATGGTCACGCTGCTCATGCACCCCGTGGTGCCGACCGGCTCCGAGAAGATCTGCGACTACCTCAGCTTCGAGTTCGACGACTTCTTCAGCTGGAACTACGACTTCGAGAACATGGACGAACTGTGCAGCGCCGGCGAAATCACCGAGGGACGCCACCGCATCCGCGAGCTCCCGCCCCGCTTCGACTTCTTCGCCAAACACCCAAGCCAGTATAAGTAGGAGGGTTGGGGGCGCCTTTCCCCTTTTTGGCGCGGGGGATTGCTGGGGATGCGGGCATCCCCAGCCGCGCCGATCGCACGCCGCGCCCGTCCCGAATCGGCGCGGCACGCGCCCCTTCGCCCGTAGGTCGCCTCCCGCGCCAAGAAGAAGGGGACCGCGCCAAGAAGAAGGGGACCGCGCCAAGAAGAAGGGGGATTGCTCTATGGGGTTTCTGCTGGTGATCCCTTTGTTTCTCATTCGGTTCGGCTTGCTGGGGGCCGTGAACAAGGACGCGCTTGCGCGGGCGGCGCACTTTGCGCCGTTGGTGGATCGCGAGAAGATCGCCTACGGGCTGTACCAGATCTCTAACGTCGCCCTCATCGTGTACCCGTGCTTCCTCAGCATCACGTTGGAGCCGTCATACCTGTTCGGCGCAGGGGCCGCCGTGTACGGGGCGGGCATCGTCCTGCTCGCCGTGTCGACGGTGCAGTTCGCCCATCCGTCGCCGAGCGGTCTTTTGGACCGCGGCGTCTACCGCCTGTCGCGCAACCCGATGTACGTGGCGTACTTCCTGTACTTCGCCGGATGCGCGCTGCTCCTGCAGTCCGTCACCATGCTCGTTCTCCTCGCGGTGTTCCAGGCGTCGGCTCACGGGATCGTCAAGGCCGAGGAACGCTGGTGTCTCGCCACCTTCGGCGATGCCTACCGCACCTACATGAGCACCGTGCGCCGCTACCTCTAGGCCGCTACCTCGAAGGTGTGGGCCGCCGGCAGGGGCGAGCGCTTGCCGTCCTCGTTGACGGAGCGAGCGATCACCTTGTGGGGGCCCGTCTCGCGCGGCGTGAACGCGAAGCTCCACCACACCCATCGCTCGGCTGTGGCCCCGGTGGTCGGACACGTCTTCCACGTTTCGCCCTCGTCGAAGGACAGCTCCACGGCTGTGATGGCCTTGTCGAAGTCGTAGGCCCATCCTTCCAGCGTCATCGGCTCGTGTGCGGTTGCGCGGTACGCCGCTTTGATGGCCACGTTGGGCCGGTTCGTGAAGTCGTGTCCGTCGTCCTCGCACGCGGGGAGGGTGGGCGGTGCGGTCTCGATGGTGAAGGCGATGCCCGCGATGTCGCGCACGAAGAGCTTGGCGGGAAGGCCCGGTATCCACAGCTGGTTGCCGGCGTGCATGACGTCGGCGATGTCCTCGCCGTTGATGCGGGACGCCACGACGGCGCCGCGGGCGAGGAGCGGTTGGAGCGGCAGCGACAGGACGTGCCCGTCGGCGGCGGTGAATGTGACGGTGTTGCAGCGCATGAGCGTCTCCTCGTTCGCGGTGCGGATGCGGCGCCATCGGCCGCGAGGGCCGAGCCTTCCGGTCGATGGCGCCCGAGTTCGGTGGAAGCTAGCGGGCTTGGGCCCGGTCGGCGAGCGAGGCGAGAGACACGCCCTCGACCTCCGCGTTGGCGATGGCCCCGCCGCCCGCCACGTTCGACGCGCACGAGCAGGCCATCTCGTATGTGTCGGTGCCTTCCTCGTCGGCCAGGTCGGAAAGCGTGGCGTTGAAACTCGCGTCCACGTCCCCGCCGACGGCGATGGGCCGTTGCTCCACCGTCTCGAAGTATGCGGGCATGTTCGCGCAGAGCACCGCCGCCGCTTTCGAGAACTGGGTGGAGATGTCGGCGGTGCTCGAGAGCACTTCCTGATCGAATCCGAAGACGCCTTCGACGTTCGCCTCCTTGACGATGCCGCCCGGCGCCTCGGTGCCCGCGTATGTCGCGGTATGCTGCAACGGGGCCTGTGCGTTGCCTTCGGCAAGCAGGGGCATCGCGGTCGACCCGGCGGACGCCGCCAGGGTCACGGCACCGAGGAGCGCCGTGATGGTTTTCGCGTTCGTGCTGTTCATGCGGTCCTCCTCGCTATTGGATGTGGAATACGGTGTTCACGTCCTGCGGTATGACGCGTCCGGTTTCGGTGGTCACGCGCAGGCGCAGGTCGTAGCTGCCGGGCTCCAGGTTGTCGATGCGGTACGTCCAGTAGACCCAGCGGTCGATGGTGGACGAGGTGGTGTCGCAGCTCTGCCACGTCTTTCCCGCGTCGAGCGAGAACGACAGGTCGGTCACCTGCTCGTTGTACCCGTCGGCATAGCCCTCGAACGTCACGGACGAGGTGTTCGTGAATATCTGGCCGTCGCGCACGTTCATGAACGCCGCGACCGGCTTGTTGAAGAACGTATCCTCGGTTCCGGGTACCAGCGTGCCGGGAACGTCGTTCTTCCATTTCGTCACGTCGGCGGCATCGGAGAACTGCAGCTCGGTGATGTAGCGGCGACTCGACGACGCGCCGGTGCCCTCGGTGAACATGGTGCAGGGATAACCGAGTTCGCTGGGAAGGTTCTCGCCGTTCATCTTGAAGGCCAGGATGGCCTTTTTCTCGATGAGCCAATCCACCTTGAACGTGGATTTCCCCTCTTCGCAGACGAGCGTCACCGCATCGCCCGTGACGCCCGCCATCTCGCAGATGGTCTCGAACGGGATGCCGGTGATTTCCGCGTTCGCGATGAACGCGTCGCCCACGCCGTTCGCGGAGCAGTTCATCTTCATGATGCGGGTTTCAAGGCGGTCTTCGGGAATGTCGACGAGCTTGAGGTCGAGCGGCGCGTCGACGAGGCCGTCCACGGCCACGACGCGCTCCTGCAGCACGGAATCGTCGCTGCTCGAGTGCAGGGCGATGCCGTTCGGGTCGGTGGAGGCCGACAGCTGGTAGAAAGCGAGGTCGTTGTCCGTGAGCACGTCCTGGTCGAACGAGAAGTCGCCCGAGACGTTCGCGACGGCGGTGAATCCCTGCATCACGTCGTACTTGACCTCGTCCCACAGGGGCATGTCGCCCGTTGCGGGGTCGATGTAGTGGCAGGACAGGCACGTGCCGTTCTTGTCGGTGAAGTTGTTGCTGTTGAGGTGCGCGTTATGGATGACGCTTCCCAGCTCGAGGCCCGAGCGGCCGAACAACGGCTTCTGCTGCCCGTCGTGGCAGGCGATGCACGTGGTGACCGACACGGGGTCGTCGCCGTAGCTGCTCAGCCCGTTGTGGGAGATGGGACACCATTCCAGGGCGTTCTCGAGCGAGTGGCACGATGTGCACCCGCGCTCCTCGGCTTTGATGATGCCCACGTTGTAGCCGCGCGGGTCGTTCGGTACGGGCTGCACCTGCACGCCGTTGTCGAGCGTGGTGACGGTTGCCTTGTACAGCTCCTTGGAGTCCTCGTCGCGTTTCGTGCGGTTGGCCACGTAGTCTTCGAGCGCTGCCGGGTCGTCGAACACGCTGCGGTCGGCCTGCAGGTCGTATGATTTCGTGGTGCCGGGCGTTTCGTCGGCGGACGCGTTGCCCGTGGCCGCCTTCGGCTGGCAGGCGCAGAGGCCGAGCGCGAGCGTTGCCGTCATGCAGCAGGAAGCGAGGATGGCAAGCTTGTGCCTCGTTCCGTTCCGCCCTCTCGGTGATGGTGCGTTCATGGTTCCCCCTTGTTCATGGTTGGAGTCGTTGCGGGTCCCTGCGCCTTCTCCTTTCCCTCGGCGATGTGTCGGGACCGCTTTATCCTAGGCGGGAGGTGCGGGCGCCGCCATCGCCCAAAGGTTCGATCTTCGGCTTTTCCGCAGGGTATCGACCACTTTGGACGATCTCTCAACCGGGGGGTTGAGCAGGGTGTGCGCGAACATGCACCCCTTTTTGCGATGTGCTCCGCCCTCGGTTGTGCCATAATGGCGACCACAAGGGGCGGTCGTGGACACGGGCAGGGGGCCGGGGGTTCTTGACGAAACGGGAATCGGATAGAGGTGCACGCGCCCATCGCATGAGCGTGTCGGGCGTCATGGCGGCGGCGGGGTTCGGCTTGACGCTCGTATGGTGCATGCTCACGAGCCACACGAACGGTTTCACGTCCGCCACGCTCGGCGTGGAGACGCTTGCCAACCCGCGCTTCTTCTACCTGTTGGGCATCCTGCTGCTGGCCCTCGCGTTCGTGGCGGCGCCCCGCCTCCTCAAGCGGTCCGATCGGGCGCTGCGCTACAGCATGCCGCTCGTGGCCTCGTTCGGCACGGCGTGCTACGGGCTTGCGTACCATCAGACGTTCCTCGATCCGGGGACGCTTGCCGTGGGCGGCCTGTTCGTGGTCGGCGTCGGCTTCTTCTGGTTCCTCGCGCGTTACAGCCTCATGCTGGCCCGCACGCAGGACTTCACCTGCGCGGTAGGAGCGGTGGTCATCGCGCTCGTGTTCAAGTTGCCCGTGGTGGCGGTGTTCAACCTCTACGCGTCTCCGGAAACGATGTTCGTCGCGGCGGTGGCGCTGCCGCTTGTTTCGGCGCTCGTGTTCGAGGCGGCCTGTGCGCGGGCGCGACATGAGGCCGCCGCGCGCGGCGTCTCGTCGAAGGCGCGCACGGTGTACGGGGTTCCCGCGAAGCCGCGCGTCGCGGCGCCCGCGTCGCAGACGTTTCGCCGCAACATGTTCGTGCTGCTCGCGGTTTCCGCCGTGCTGCTCGCCGTCATCCGCTCGGTGAGCGACCTGGGCTTGTGGGGAAGCGCCGTCGCGGGCGAGTCGCTTCCATGGACGCTGCTCACAGGCACCGTCGTGCCGGCGGTCGTGCTGTCCGCCTTTGCGCTGCTCGCCCTCATCCGCATGGCCGACTTCACGCTGACCATGCGGTTTCAGCCGGCGATCCTGCTCGTCATGGCGGGGCTGTTCGTCGTTGCGCTGCAGGCGAATCCCGAGAACGGCTCGCTGCCGTTTTTGGCCGACGTCATCCAGATCGACGAGCTGTTCGCGCACCTGCTGTTCTGGACGGTGGTCGTCACGGCGCTCGATGCTCTCGATGTGCCGTCGTACCGGGTCATCGGCATCGCCGAAGCGTGCTTCGCGGCCGCGTCCATCGCCTGGATGCTCCTGTTCGGCACCACGCCCATCGTGAACAACGTCTACGTGCTGCTGGCCACGTACCTCGTGGTGATCGCCGCCATGTACGCGACGTGGCTCGGCGGACGGCGCCGGGCGGACGAGGCGGAAGGGGAGGGTGCGGCGCGCTCGACCGCCGGCGGTGCGTCGGCGCGCGGTGCGGACGGCGAACGGACGGCCGATTCGCCCCTTGTGGAAACCGTCGTCGAGACATGCCTGGGCATGGCGCGCCGCTATCGGCTGACCCCGCGCGAAACCGAGGTGTTCACCCTGCTCGCGCAAGGCCGCACGCGCGCGTTCATCCAGGACGAGCTTGTGCTGTCGGGAAGCACGGTGAAGACCCATATCAACCATATCTACGCCAAGCTCGACGTCCACGATCGCCAGGAGATGATGGACCTCATCTGGAGCTGACGAAGCGCCGAGCGAAAAAAAGGGGCCCTGCCGGACGAACCGGCAGGGCCCCTTCGCGTGCGCGTCGTGCGCGCGGTGCGCACGACGCTCGTCCTCAGCCTAGGCCACGTGGAACTCGAGGGTGGCGGCGAGGGGGGACACGACGTCGTCGGCGGTTTTGGCGCGCACCGTCATGCGGTAGTCGCCCGCCTTATCGAATGACGTGGTGAACTGCCAGTTCACCCACTTGTCGGCCGTGGCGCCGTCGGTGTCGCACGTCGTCCACGTGCGGCCGTTGTCGAACGAGAACTCGATGGCGGCGATGGGGCTGCCCAGATCGTCGGCCACGCCTTCGAACGTGATCTCGTCGCCTGCGTTGAACACGCAGTCGTCGGCGTAGTTCATGATGTTGATCTTGTTGCGGTAGCACGGGTCCACCTGCTGCACGTCGGGCTCCTGGGCCTCCTGCGTCAGCTCGATGTTCACGATGTCGCGCGTGAAGTAGCGCGCCACGGTTTCGGGCATCCACAGCTGCAGGCTCGACCCGGTGGCCGCGGCCAGCTCCTCGCCGTTCACCTGGTAGACCAGCAGCGCGTTCTTCTCGAGGGCGTAGCGCAGCGGCAGCGGCTGGCCGAAGCCGTCGGCACCGTAGGCCGTGACGGTGTTCACGCCGTCCTCGAGGTCGGCCATCTCCACGACGGCCGCCAGCGGCACGCCCATGACGGCCGCCTGGCCGAAGGGCGAGCCCGTGGCGCACGAGCACGCCATCATGGTTTCCTGGCTGGCGTCCTCGGCCAGGTCGCGCACGTCGATGGTGAAGTTCTTCTTCACGTTGCCGCCCACGTTCACGTAGAAGTTGGCAACGCCGCCTTCCGTGTCGATGAGCTCGCTCGCGGGTTTGGAGCACATGCTGGTCAGCGCCGCGCCGAACACGTTGAACAGCTCGTCGTTGGGGGTGACGCCCTCCTGGTTGAAGGCGAATGCTCCTTGCAGGTTGGCGACGGATACGAACGAGGCGCCGCCTTCGTCGAACCACTGCGCCAGCACTTCGTTCTCGCCCACGGTGTGCGTCGTGGCGATCGGGTCCGCGTCGGCGGTCTGCGGCAGCCCGGCTGCGGCGCCGAATGCGCCCGCCGCGCCGATCATGAGCAGCGCCCCTCCGGCCACGCCGCCCGCGATTTTCTTGGGGGTATAGTGAGCCATGGCGTCCTCCTATTCGCTCTTGCTCTCGGTTGCGGCCGCTTCAACCTTCGGGGGGATGAGCGACGCGCTCTGCAGCACGGTGGTCTCCTCGGGGCTGGGCAGCTTGTCCTTGGCGTTGAACATGACGGTTTGGGTTTCGAAGCTCACCATGCCGCTCTCGGTGGTGGCGCGCACGGTGAGGCAGTAGGCCCCTTCAAGCTCGGGCTTGTAGGAGTACGTCCACCACACCATCTTGTTGCGGTCGGTGTCGCCCAGGTCGTAGGACGTCCACGTTGCGCCGCGGTCCATGGAGAACTCCACGCTGGCGATCTTCTCGTCGTAGCCGTCCACGTAGCCCGTGAACTCGTAGGGCTGGCCGTTCTGCACGAGCAGGCCGTCGGGCACGCCGAGGATGGTGGCGTTGGGCTTGTTCATGGGAACGTCGGCCTCGTTCTGCCACCCGTTCGGGTTGCCGGCCCACTTGTCGGTGTAGTCGATGTCCTCGTCGGTGACATGATAGGTGTCGATCTGCTTCGAGTTGATCTGCGCGTCCACGCCCTCAACCCAGTTCGTGCACGGGTAGCCGCGCGTCGCGTCGAGATACTCGCCGCCGATCTTGTACACGAGCAGCGCCTCGTCGTCGTCCACCTTGTTCACGGGGAAGGCGCGCTTCGAGCTGCCGTCGGCGCGCAGCGCGCGCACGCCGGTGGTGCCCTCGGTATAGCCGCCGGCCTTCTCGATGAGCCAGCTCACGGGAATGCCGGTGACCTCGGTGTTCGTGACGCCGCCGCCACCCACCGGGTTCCAGTTGCACACCATCTTCGACGTCTTCGTCACCACGGCGCCCGCGGCTTCGGCCTCTTTGATGAGGTCGGGCAGCTTGGCCGTGTACGCCGCGTTCACGGTGCCGTCGACGGTGATGGTCCACTCGTCGAACAGGCTCTGCGGCATCTCGAGGTCGAGGCCGTTCACGCCCGCGCCGTGACGCATGTTGTCGTAGTAGGCGTGCATCCAGTCGTAGGAGAACACGCCGCTCTGATCCTGGGTCTTCTCCTGGTCGATGGAGAAGGTACCCTGCACGTTCTCAACGTCGTTGATGCCCCACAGGCGCTCGTACTTCGCGAGGTCCCACAGCTCCAGGCCCTCGCCGTTCTCGGTGGCGTTGTGGCAGGACATGCAGTCGCCTTCGTACTCGTTCTTGAACTCGCTCTTCGTGCGGGCGCCGAAGTGGATGCCGTGCATGAGCGTGCCGAACTCGTACTGCTTCGAGATGTACCCCGGAGCGTAGGAGTGGCAGAACAGGCACTGCTGCAGCGTCGTCTTGTTGTCCAGCTCGTCGTTCCAGGCCACCGGGTGCTCGTAGGGCAGGTTCTTCAGCAGCGCGTTCATGTCGGCGTGGCATGATTCGCAGCCGCGGTTGTCGGCGTCGAGCCAGTAGGTGTTGTACGAGTTGGAGCCGGCCTGAATCTGCCAGGCGTCCGGGTCCACCGCGTACTCCGTGGGCGTGCGCTGCACCATCTGCCCGTTCGGCAGCGTGCGCACCTCGGGCGCGTATTCGTCCGCCACCTGATCCCAGCGGTCCCACAGCCCGTCGAGGTATTCCTTGCCGGGATAGAACTCTTCGTTGATGTCGTCGTTCGTGGTGCCCTCTGCGCCATCGATGATGGCCTGTTGTTCGGGCGTGAGATTCTGCTCCTGCTTCGCGGCGCCGTCGTCAGCCGCCGGAGCGGTGCGTGCGGTCTCGGACTGCTGCGGTGCGCACCCCGCCGCCAATCCGAGCGTGCAGGCCGCGCAGGTGGCCACGATGATGGCCTTCTTGTTGAACCTCATGCATCCCCCTTTCATCGTCTCGAATCCTTGTCGTCCGGAGCGCGTCGTGCCGGCTCGTCTGGCCTCGGCCTCCCTTCGTCCCCCTGATGCGAGCGGCGTGCGTCGGACCCGTCCATCCTATGCCGACGTGTCTGCGCGCACTATCACCCAAGCGTCCGATTCGCATCGTCCCCGGTGATCGGGGCATCGGACACTTTGGGCGATGTTCCCGATCGAGGTACATCCATGCCGAACGCTGACGGCCGACATGATATTTGGGGGTGCGGGCGAACGGCTGCCGTGCGATAATGGGGAACGGCCGCCCGGGCGGCGGCCGGCAGGGGCTGAGGGGAGCAACGGGGAATCTCAATCATGGGCAAACGCGGTTTGCATATCAATCCGGTGGGCGTGCTCGCTTCGGGCGGGCTCGGGCTCAACCTCGTGTGGTGCACCTTGATGGGGCACACGCTGGGGTTCATGTCGAGCGCCATCGGCATGGAGACGTGGGTCAACCCGCGCCTGTTCTTCCTGGCGGGCATCCTCGTGTTCGCCGTGTGCTTCGCCGGTATGCCGCGGGTGCTCAAGCACGCCGACGGCATGCTGCGCTTCGTGCTGCCGCTGCTCTCGGCGTTCGGCACGGCGTGCTTCGGCATGTCCTTTCACCAGACGTTCTTCAATCCCGGCGTGCTTGCCGTGGGCGGGCTGTTCATCGCCGGCGTGGGCTACTTCTGGCTGGCCGCGCGCTTCTGCCTGCTGCTCGCGCGCACGCAGGGCTACGTGTGCGCGGTGGCCAGCATCGCGGGCGGCCTCGTGGTGAAGCTGCCGGTGCTGCTCGTGCTGAGCGCGTTCGCCAGCCCCAACGTGCAGGTGGTCATCGCCATCATCATGCCCATCGCCACGGCGCTGCTGTTCGAGACAGCCTGCGCCATGGCGCGCGATCGAGCCGAACGCACCGCGGAAGGGGAGTCCGCGTCCCGCTTCGCCCCCGCCGCCGACGGTCCCGGCGCCGCGGTTCGCGCCCGCACGGTGTTCGGCGTGCCGGCCATACCGCGCACGCGCCAGCACACGTCGGCGGCGGAGCGGCGCACCATGCTCGTGCTGCTGGCCATCGCCGCGGTGGTGCTCGCGGTCATCCGCTCGGTGAGCTACCTCGGCATGTGGGGCGACACGAACGCGAACATCTCCACGGCGCTGCCGTGGTTCACGGCGGTGGTGATCCCGGCGGCCTGCGTGGCCGTGTTCGCCTACGGCGCGCTCGCGCGCATGGCCGACACCGCGCTGCCCATCCGCTTCCAACCGGCGCTGCTGCTCATTCTCGTGGGCCTGTTCGTGGTGGCCATCCAGGCGAACCCCACGGGCGCCTCGCTCGGCTTCCTCACCGACGTCATCCAGATCGACGAGCTGTTCGCGCACCTGCTGTTCTGGACGGTGGTGGTGACGGCGCTCGACGTGCTCGACGTGCCGTCGTACCGCGTCATCGGCGTGGCGGGCACCGTGTACGCGGGGGCGTCCATCGCGTGGGTGGTGCTGCTCAGCCGCGCCGCCATCGTGGACACGCTGCTCGTCATGCTGGCCACGTACGCCTTCGTGGTCATCGCGCTGTGCGCCGTGTGGTTCGTGCCGCAGCGGGGCGGGGCGGGCGGCGCGCTGGGAGGCCGGGACGCCGGCGACGAGGCGCCTGCCAACGAGGACGACGCCGCGCAGCCGCTCGCGCGCACCGTGTCGGACACGTGCTTGGAGATGGCGCAGCGCTACGGCCTGTCGCCGCGCGAGACCGAGGTGTTCACCCTGCTCGCGCAAGGCCGCACGCGCGCGTTCATCCAGGACGAGCTCGTGCTGTCCGGCAGCACCATCAAGACGCACGTGTCGCACATCTACGCGAAGATGGACGTGCACGACCGCCAAGAGATGATGGATCTGATCTGGAACTGACGCGCCCGCCCCGCCGCTCGTGGTATGATACCCACCCGATTTTGTTCGAGTTTGGCGAAAGGCGCTCCCATGCACGTAGACATCTTCACCGACGGCGCGGCACGCGGCAACCCGGGGCCGGGCGGTTACGGCACGGTGATGCGCTTCACCGATTCGAAGGGCGTGCGCCACGAGAAGGAGCTGTCGCAGGGCTACGAGCACACCACGAACAACCGCATGGAGCTCATGGCCGTGGTGGCGGGCCTCGAAGCGCTCAAGCGCCCGTGCTCCATCACGCTGTACTCCGACTCGCAGTACGTGGTGAACGCGTTCAACCAGCATTGGGTGGAGGGATGGCTCAAGCGCGGGTGGAAGAACGCGAAGAAGGAGCCCGTGAAGAACGTGGATATCTGGAAGCGTCTGCTTGCCGCCAAGGAGATGCACGACGTCGAGTTCGTGTGGGTGAAGGGCCACGCCGGGCACCCCGAGAACGAGCGCTGCGACGAGCTTGCCACCGCGGCCGCCGACGGCGAGGGCCGCATCTGCGACACGGGGTTCAACGGGGCGTAGAAGCACGTTCGGGTTCGTATGACGTTCCTGTTTGATTTCCAACTTGTTTCGTGGGAGAACTACCTGATCTGGTAGACTGGTTCGCAGTGTATACACGTATCGAACGCAGGTGGAGGTCCCCACATGCAGCAAGCAACATGCGCCCGCAAGGGCGTGTTCGCCGGAGTAGTCGCCGCCGCCCTCGCGGCATCTCTCATGATTCCCTCCCTGGCATACGCCGATCCCTCCGCAAGCGAGAAGCAGGCTGAAGCGCAGGCGGCCCTCGCATCGCTCAACAGCATGCAGAGCACGCTCGACCAGGCCGCCATCGTCTACGACGAGGCGCTGGCCGCGCAGCAGGATGCCGAAGCCAAGCGCGACGAAGCGCAGGCGCGCATCGAAGAGGCCACCGGCCAGATCGCCGATTTGCAGGATCGCCTGGGTTCCCGCGCACGCAGCATGTACCGTGCGGGTGGCAGCTCCTTCCTCGATTTGCTCTTGGGCGCCACGACGTTCCAGGAGTTCTCAACCGGGTGGGACCTGCTCAATACCCTGAACGAGAACGACGCCGACCTCGTGCAGCAGACGAAGGACCTGCGCGCCGAGGTGCAGGAGCAGGAAGCCACGCTCGCCGAGCAGCAGCGCGTTGCCACCGAGAAGGCCGATGAGGCCCTGCGTTCCAAGAACGAGACCGCATCCACGATGTCCGCCATGCAGGCCACCTACGACGGTCTGAGCGCCGAAGCCACCGAGCTGCTCGAGCAGGAGCGCGCCGCCCAAACCGCCGCCGAAGCCGCCAAGGCCCAGTCGGTGGTCGACGAGGCCGTGAAGCAGGCCGAGAACGCCGGCGACAACGGCAGCACCGGCAACAACGGCGGTGGCGGCTATACGCCGTCGCCGAGCCCGTCTCCCGCACCCAACCCGACGCCGGCTCCCGACTACAACGAGCCCATCGCGGGCGGCGTCGTCGAGCGCGCGTACAGCCAGCTCGGCAAGGCGTACGGCTACGACGATCCCAGTTACGGCGCCGGCCCCACGGCTTACGACTGCTCCGGGTTCGTCTCGTTCTGCCTGAGCGGAAGCTACTCGCGCATGGGCAGCACCTCGACGTTCTTGGGGTGGGGCCGCGTCACCAACCCGCAGCCGGGCGATGTCGCGGTCAACGATGGGCACTGCGGCATCTACATCGGCAACAACCAAATGATTCACGCGGCCACGTACGGTGTTGGCGTGATCATCGGCCCGGTGCAGAGCGGCATGGTGTTCGTTCGCCCGTAGCACCCAACCCACATCGAGACAAACGAAAGGCGGCCCAAGGGCCGCCTTTCTCGTGCAGGGGGAGGAGAGTTTGCTTACCTCACGCTGCTTTTGATGAGCGAGCGCAGCTCGTCGATGCCGGTGCCCTTTTCGGCCGAGCTCACCACGAGCGGCACGTCGGCTCCCAGCTTGAGCTGCTTCTTGAGGGCGGCCTTCTGCTTGAGCTGCTGCTGACGGCTCAGCTTGTCGGCCTTCGTGAGCACGACGGCGAACGGCAGCTCGGCCTCCTGCAAGAAGCCGATCATGTTCACGTCCAAGTCCGACGCGTCGTGGCGGATGTCCACGAGCGACACCACCAACGCGAGGTCGCGCTCCTGGTTGAAGTAGCCCTCGATGAGTTCCGACCAGCGCTCTTTCTCGGACTTCGACACCTTGGCGTAGCCGTAGCCCGGCAGGTCGACGAAGCGCACGCCGTCGCACGAGAAGAAGTTGATGGTGGCCGTCTTGCCCGGCGTCTGCGACACCTTCGCCAAGCCCTTGCGGTTGAACAGCTTGTTCAGCAGCGACGACTTGCCCACGTTCGAGCGCCCCGCGAACGCGATCTCGGGCATGGTCGAAGGCGTGAGCTGCGACGAGACGCCGAACGATCGCTCAAAGGCCACATTGTTGATGTTCATGGAAGTTCCTCGCTTTCCGGTATGCGTCCATGGTACCCGAACGGGGGCGCACGCGGGGGCGGGGCGGGCCAAAGCCCGCGCTTTCCCCATGTCGCAAGCAATGCCGATGCATATAGTTAGCCATGATTGACTTTGTTACCGTCCCGCGATATGCTTGAAAAGTTAGCGTAATGTAACATCAAAGGACGTTCGAGAGAGAGGCCGGGCATGGGATTCAAGAAGAAGAGCGGATTGCTGGTGGGAGCTGGGTTTCTGCTGGGCACGGTGGGCGTGAAGGCCCTCACCAGCCCCACGGCGAAGAAATGCTACGTGCAGGGCGTTGCGCAGGGGCTGCGCGCGAAGGCTTCGTACGAATCCATCGTCGAGCAGGCGAAGGCCGAAGTCGACGACATCGTGGCCGAAGCCACGTACATCAGCGTGACGGGCGCGGACGACGGTGCGACGCCCGAAACCGCGGCGGCGTCCGACGATCAGCCTGCAAAGTAGCGGACGATGGAGTACGCCATCGTCCACGAGATTCCCGGACGGGTGCGCATACGGCTCGCCGGTCCGGTGCCGCTGTGCGATCTCGACGCGCTCTACCACGTGCTGCACGCGTGTCCGGCGGTGGAGCGCGCCACGGTGTACCCGCGTATCGGCGCCCTTGCCGTGAGCTATCGACCGGTGCAGGGAGCGCGGCAGCAGGTGCTCGACCATATGGGTTCCATCGACCGCGCGACCATCGACGGGGCCCGCGCGCGCGGTGGGCTTGAGCTTGCGCCTCGAACGCACACCCTGTTCATGGACCTCGCGCAGCTCGTGGGGTCGTACGTCGTACGTCGGTGGCTCCTTCCGAAACCCGCCGCCGTCCTCATGTCGGTGTGGCGGTACCGCGGGTTTCTGGCGATGGCGTTGCGCTCGCTCGGGCGCGCGCGGCTCGATGTGCCCGTGCTGGACGCGGCGGCCATCGGCATGTCGTTCGTCAAGCGCGACCCCAAAACGGCGGGGGAGACGATGCTGCTGCTGCGGCTCGGCGAGACGCTTGAGGAGTACACGCGCTCGCGCTCCGAGCGGGCGCTCGTCGACGCGCTGCTCGACTTGCCCGAGACGGCGCAGCTCGTCAAGGGCGATCGGGAATTGCAGGTGCAGGCCTCCCAGCTCGTGCCCGGCGACCTCATCGCGGTGCGCACCGGCATGCCCGTGTGCGTGGACGGCGAGGTGGTGCGCGGTACGGCTATGGTGAACCAGGCGGCCCTCACGGGCGAGCCGCTGGCCGTGGAGCGCCGCGCGGGCGACGGCGTGTTCGCCGGCACGGCAGTGGAGGACGGCGAGATCGTCGTGCGCGTGACGGCCGACGTGAAGGAGACGAAACTGCGCTCCATCGCGTCGCTGGTGGAGCGGGCGGAATCGCTCAAGTCCGATACCCAGTCGCGCATGGAGCGGCTGGCCGATCGCATCGTCCCCTGGAACTTCCTGCTGGCCGGCGCAGTGGCGCTCGCCACGCGCAGCTTGGCGAAGACGTCGGCCGCGCTCATGGTGGATTACTCGTGCGCCCTCAAGCTCACCGGCTCCATCGCCGTGCTCGCCGCCATGAGGCAGAGCGCGCAGGCCGGGTTCACTGTGAAGGGCTCGAAGCACTTCGAGGCCCTGGCGGCGGCCGACACCATCGTGTTCGACAAAACCGGGACGCTCACCGAGGCGACGCCGAACGTGGCGTGCGTGCTGGCCTTCGACGGCTGGAATCGCCGCGAGGTGCTCAGGCTGGCCGCGTGCCTCGAGGAGCATTTTCCCCATCCCGTCGCCCGCGCCGTCGTGCGCGCCGCGGCGGAGAAGAACCTCAAGCACCGCGAGCGCCACGCCGACGTCGAGTACCTCGTCGCGCACGGGATAGCCTCGTCGCTCGACGGCAAGCGCGTGGTCATCGGCTCGGAGCACTTCGTCGTGGAGGACGAGGGCATCGCGGTATCCGAAGAACAGCGACGCCGCATCGCCGAGGAGGGCGAGGGGCTGTCCCCCTTGTACCTGGCCGTCGACGGCGCGCTCGTGGGCGTCATCGGCATCGACGATCCGCTCAAGGAGGACGTGGCGCGCTCCATCGCCGCGCTGAGGGACCTCGGGTTCAACCGCGTCATCATGCTGACGGGCGACGGGGAGCACACGGCTCGTCGCATCGCCGAGGCCGCCGGGGTGACGGAGTACCGTGCGAACCTGCTTCCCGAGGACAAGTACGCCGTGGTGGAGCGCTTGAAGGCGGAAGGGCGCACGGTGGTCATGGTGGGCGACGGCGTGAACGACGCGCCGGCCTTGTCGCTTGCCGACGTGGGCATTGCCATGGGGCAGGGCACCGCCGTGGCGAAGGAGGTGGCCGACGTCACGCTCACGGGCGGCCATCTGGACGCCCTCGTCACGCTGCGCACGCTGAGCGTGGGGCTGACGAATCGTCTGAACGCATCGTTCCGCGAGGTCATCGCCATCAACTCCGCCCTCCTCGCGGCCGGCATCACCGGCAGCATCACCCCGCAAACCTCGTCCCTGCTCCACAACGCCACCACCGTGGCTTTGAGTTTGAGGAACGGGGGAGGGTACGGGGCCTAGCGGGAGAACGCACGCTCGAAGGGCCCCTCGACGCTCGCAAGAGCCGTCGGGGGCCCGCCTGCGGCGTTCGGGCATGCGCTCTACAGCCGTCTCAATCGCCGTCGCAAAACCTGTCAATGGCCGGTGCTGACAACTCCCGGTTGTCAAGAACGCCGGGAAACGCATCCGAAAGTTGGTTGAGGTACTCGCCGTTTTGGTGCAAGATGGGGGGGAAGGCGAGCGAGAGGAGAACCCTATGAGCTTCCGAGACAATCTCCAGCATGTGCGCAGTACGCATGATTTGAGCCAAGCCCAGCTCGCCGCGCTGCTCGGCATGGCATGACGGCCGGCGTTTCGATCGTCATCCACCTTATCGGCGTCGCGGTAGGCCTTTGCTTCTTCGTTCCGGCGTATCGGAGCCATGCGGCGTTTCGCGAGGAGCATCCGGTGGTCGAGGATTTCTATACGCCGCAAGAGAAAGCGGAGGCCCGCCGCCGGAAAACGCGTGGCATCGTTGCCGCCGTCGCGCTCGTGGTGCTGGGCTTCTACACGCCGGGCCTGCTCGCGACGTTCCATATATACAACCAATTCCCCTCGCTGGCACTGTTTACGTGCTTCGCCGCGGCGGCCGCCCTGCTCGTGTATTCCGTCATGATGGATCGCCGTGTCGACGTGTCCTTCTACAACGGCGCGCCCGACTTCACGATCCAATCCCTCCTTCGAGGGCGTCGTACTGGCGCCTGATCTTCGTTGTCGCCACGGCGTCTTTTCGCTTCTCGCTTGCAAACGCGCGGGGGCGTGGTATACTTCTGCAGTTTCTAATTACGCATGCTTGCGCGACTCGCTCCGCTAGTGGCCAACTGAAAAAGGCTGCGGAGTTCGGGGATGACCGTAAGCAGAGGACTAACGAATGGAGAGAGTCATGACGAAAGTCAGCATTACTTCGCTGCTCGATGCGGGCAGCCACTTCGGCCATCAGACGCGCCGTTGGAACCCCAAAATGAAGCCGTACATCTTCGGCAGCCGCGGGGACATCTACATCATCGACCTCAAGCAGACGCTCGTGGGCCTCGACCAGGCGTACACGTTCGTGTCTGAGCTGGCCAAGAAGGGCGGCACCGTGCTGTTCGTGGGCACGAAGAAGCAGGCTCAGGAAGCCGTCGCCGACGCTGCCAACAAGTGCGGCATGCCCTATGTGAACGCCCGCTGGCTCGGCGGCATGCTGACGAACTTCGTCACCATCCGCTCCCGCGTGAACCGCATGGAGGAGCTCGAGGCCATGGAGGCCGACGGTCGCATGGCCGTGCTGCCCAAGAAGGAGCAGATCCTGCTGCGCAAGGAGCTTTCCAAGCTGCAGACCAACCTCAACGGTATCCGCAACATGAAGCGCGTGCCCGACGCCGTGTTCGTGATCGACACGAACCGCGAGGCCATCGCCATTCATGAGTCCCGCCGTCTCGACATCCCCGTGGTGGGCACGCTCGATACGAACTGCGATCCGGACGACGTCGATTTCGGCATCCCTGCCAACGACGACGCCATCCGCTCGGTCCGCCTGCTGGCCGACTTCATCGCCGACGCCGTCATCGCCGGCGTGGGCGTGCCGGTGACCGCTGCCGACATGGCCGCCGAGCCGGTCGTCGAGGCCGCCGCTGCCGAGGCTGCTGTCGCCGACGCCGTCGCCGAGGTTGCCGTCGAGGCCGTCGAGGCTGCTGCGCCTGCCGCTGAATAAGCTGCCGCGCAACCCCCTGCACTGACCGCGCCGTCCCGCTTTCGAGCGGGGCGGCGCTTGAGACCCGCGCCGCGCCCCAAGGTCGCGGCATCGTGAGAGAAAGGAACAACCGTGGCTGACATCACCGCTTCGCTCGTCAAGGAGCTCCGTGAGATGACCGGCGCCGGCATGATGGAGTGCAAGAAGGCGCTCGTCGAGGCTGAGGCCGACCTGGAGAAAGCCATCGACGTGCTGCGCACGCGCGGCCTCGCCGCCGTTGCCAAGAAGGCCGGCCGTGCCACCAACGAGGGTACCGTCATGGCCATCGTCTCCGACGACGCCAAGACCGGCGCCGTCGTCGAGCTCAACTGCGAGACCGACTTCGTGGGCATGAACGACAAGTTCAAGGCCTACGCCGACAAGATCGCCAAGGCCGCCATGGCCGCCAAGCCGGCCGACCTCGACGCCCTCAAGGCCGCCGACGCCGATGGCGAGACGGTTGAGGCCGTCGTGACCGACGCCATCCACACGCTCGGCGAGAACATCCAGCTCGCCCGCTTCGCGGTGGTGGAGGGCGGCGCCGTGTCGTCCTACATCCACGGCGGCGGCAAGATCGGCGTGCTCGTGCAGTTCGACGTCGAGGGCATCGACCCCGCGTCCGACGGCTTCAAGGCCTACGGCCGCGACGTGGCCATGCAGGTTGCCGCTGCGGCTCCGGTTGCCGCGACGCGCGAGGCCGTCGACCCGGCCATCGTCGAGCATGAGAAGTCCATCTACATGGCGCAGGCTGCCGAGTCCGGCAAGCCCGAGGCCATCCAGGAGAAGATGGCCACCGGCCGTCTGGAGAAGTTCTTCAAGGAGAGCACCCTCACCGAGCAGCCCTTCGTGAAGAACCCGGATCAGTCCGTGAACGAGTACACGGCCGAGGTTGCGAAGAACCTGGGCGGCGAGATCAAGATCGTCGACTTCAAGCGCTTCGTCCTGGGCGAAGAGGCGTAAAGCCCCCTCCTCAAACGTGCAGGTGCAAGACCCGGAGCCTCGGCTCCGGGTCTTTTCGTGTCCGCCCTCATCAGCCCTTCTGCTTTCGTTGTGATGAGGGTGGGCGCGCCGCCCGGCTGTTCCTATAATGGAGTATCGCAACGCATGCGCCGCCAGCGGCGCTCACCACCCAACGACACCAACGCCCGAACCCCCTGCGGCGGGCGCGGAGGATGCTTCCATGGCTGAAGAAATCATCATCGTGCAAGGCAACAACACGCTCGCCGGCGACGTCGCCGTGGCGGGTGCGAAGAACTCGGCGCTCAAGCTCATCGCCGCCGCGCTGCTCGGCCAGGGCGAAACCGCCATCCACAACGTGCCGCTCATCTCCGACATCAGCATCATGTCCGACGTGCTGCGCTGCCTGGGCGCGCAGGTGACGCGCGACGGCCACACGCTCGTCGTGGACACGTCGGACGTCGACAAGCACGAAACCCCCTACGAGCTCGTGTCGAAGATGCGCGCGAGCATCTCGGTGCTCGGCCCGCTCGTCGGTCGCTTCGGACGGGCCCGCGTGGCCATGCCGGGCGGCTGCCAGATCGGCGCGCGCAAGATCGACATGCACCTCGTGGGGCTCGAAGCCATCGGCGTGGAATTCTCCATCGACCATGGCTTCCTCGAGGCCACCACGCCGAACGGCCTGCACGGCGCGCACGTCCTGCTCGACTTCCCCAGCGTGGGGGCGACGGAGAACCTGCTCATGGCCGCAGTGGTGGCCGAGGGCGTCACCGTCATCGAGAACGCCGCGCGCGAGCCCGAAATCGTCGACCTCGCGAACATGCTCGTGGCCATGGGCGCGCGCGTGACGGGCGCGGGTTCGGCCATCATCGAGGTGGAGGGCGTGGAGCTGAGCGCGCTGCACCCCTGCGAGCACACCACGGTGGGCGACCGCATCGAGGCCGGCACCTTCCTGGCCGGCGGCGCGCTCACGGGCGGCCCCGTGACGGTGCACGGCATCGATCCGTCGTATCTGCGCATGGCGCTCATGAAGTTCGAGGCGATGGGCTGCGACGTCGCCACGGGCGACGATTGGATCACCGTCGGTCGCACCCGTCCGCTTGCGCCCATCGATTTGCAGACGTTGCCGCACCCCGGCTTCCCCACCGACCTCCAGGCCCAGTTCATGCTGCTGGCCGCGTTCGCCGACGGCATGTCCGTCATCACCGAGAACGTGTTCGAGAACCGCTTCATGTTCGCCAGCGAGCTCATGCGCATGGGTGCCGACATCGCCATCGAGGACCATCACGCCCTCGTGCGCGGCGTGGACGAGCTGCAGGGCGCCGACGTGTCGTCCACCGACCTGCGCGCCGGCGCGGCCCTCGTGCTGGCTGGCATCGTGGCGGAGGGGGAGACCCGCGTCCACAACATCGGCCATATCGACCGCGGCTACGAGGACTATGCGGGCAAGCTGGCCTCCCTCGGCGCCGACGTCGTGCGCACCGACCCCGATCAAACACGGTCCGCGTGCTAGCGGGATAGCGTATGGTGAACAAACGCAAGCAGGGTTTCACGCAAACCCGCTCCAAACTCACGTCGCGCCGCATGCGCACGGCCACGGTGGGCACGCACGTGCCGCGCCGCTCGTCGCGCTATATGAACGGCGAGTCCATGAGCTTCTCGAGCCCGCGCAAGCAGAAGCGCGCCTCCCGCGGCATCGTGGACACCATCCTGCCCACCACCGCGTCGGGGGAGAGCTCGTCGCAGTACGCCCGCCGCGTGAGCCGCCGCGAGTTCACGCAGGACATCCAGCGCAAGGCGCGCATCCGCCGCATCCTCGTGCTGGCCGTCTGCCTCGTCGTGGTGGCATGCGTCGCCGTGGGCGTGGGCGTGGCCACGTTCTTCGGCTCGCTCGACGGCAAGCTGGCGCTCAAGAACTCCGACGCCTCCTCGGCCCTCATCGCGCCGAAGACCGACGCGAAGGCGTACTACACGCTCGTGTCCGCCGACCTCGATCTTCCCGGCTCCGCGAGCGCGCAGGACGGCCCCGACGCGTTCGCGCTCGTGCGCGTTGACCAGGCGTCGCGCACCGTCACGGTGGTGTCCATCCCGCCCACGCTGCAGGTGTCGCTCAAGGACGGCAAGACCCATCCGCTGCGCGACGCGCAGACGCAGGAGGGCGACGCTTCGCTCATCACCGCTGTGTCCAACTTCGCGGGAGTCGACGTGGCCCATTACGTGAAGACGGACGCCGAGGGCATCGCGAAGCTCGTCGACGCGCTCGGCGGCATCGAGGTGAACGTCGCCGAAGAGGTGGACGACCCGAACGCGGGCGACGCGTACCTGCCGGCGGGCACGCAGGTGCTCGACGGGGCCAAGACGCTCACGCTCTTGCGGGCGAGCAACTTCGCGGACGGTCTTGACGTGCAGACGGCGAACCAGCGCGCGGTTCTCACGGCGCTCTCGCTGCGCCTGCTCGGCGACGGCTCGCTCGGCTTCCTCACGACGCTCGACGGCGTGAGCGGCTCGTTCCAAACCGACCTGTCGGCAACCGCGGCGCTCTCCATCGCCGATGCGATGCGCGGCATGGACGCCTCCACGGTGTACGGCGCGCTCGTGCCGGGCTACGAGACCACGCGCGACGACGCGACCACGTACGTGGCTTCGACCGACGGCTGGAAGAGCATGATGGAGCTCGTGGAGTCCGGCGCCGAGCCGGTGGTGGAGCAGGCGGTCAACCAGGTCGACCCGGGCAGCTTCACCATCACCGTGCGCAACGGCTCGGGCGTGACGGGCGGGGCGAACCAGATCGCCGACACGCTGAAGGATCGCGGCTTCGACGTGACCGAGACGGGCAACACCGACACGTACGCCTACGACGAGACGCTCGTGGTGTACAACGACGATGCGTTCAAGGACGCGGCGGAAACCGTGGTGTCCACGCTCGGCATGGGCCGCACGGTGGCCGGCGCCGGTTTCTACACGTTCGACACCGACGTGTTGGTGGTTCTCGGCAAGGATTGGAAGCCCACGTCGTAGACTGTGGTAGAATCGGCAACCGATACGGAAGTTTACAAGTTCGAAGAAGGAGCTTTTCATGGTAGAGAAGAACGATGTGGCGGCAGTGCTCGAGCTCATCCGTCCGAGCCTGCAGGCCGACGGCGGCGACGTGCGCCTTGTGGACGTGAGCGAAGACGGCGTGGTGTCCGTCGAGCTGCAGGGTGCCTGCAAGGGCTGCCCGATGTCCCAGATGACGCTGGCCAACGGCGTGGAGCGCATCCTCAAGGAGCGCGTGCCGGGCGTGACGAAGGTCGTGCCGGCGGATCTGTAAGCCGGACGGGGCGAAGACGAGAGCGGGAAGGAGGCGGATATGGCGCAGTGTTGGGAACGTCGCGGGTGCGACGAGGAGATGATGTCGCGCTGTCCGCACAACATTCCGGGCGAACCGTGCCCCTGCGACTGTCGCTTCGCCGCATGCACGCGCTCGACGCACGAGGTGTGCCAGGATTTCAACAAGCTGCTGAATCCTGAGCGCGACTACGACGCGGCTATCAAGGAGGTGTGCCGCTTCTGCGAGCACTTCCTGGAGCATGGCCCGAACGTGTCCGACCGCGAAGGCGAAAGCGGCGTCACGCGTCAGGGCAACCCGAACCGGTTCTTGCTGTAGCAGGAGAGCCGGATCATCGCGCGCTGCCTGGGGGCAAGCGCGCCAATCGCATCAGCATACCGCGGCCGTGCAGGACCTCTGCACGGCCGCTTGCTACACCCGGTGGGGACAAGGAAACCGAAAACGAAAGGGAAACGATGGCAGAGCAGGCGCACGGCACGCTGAAGGTGAAGATCGGATTCGCGGAGATGATGAAGGGCGGCGTCATCATGGACGTCGTCAACCCCGAGCAGGCGAAGATCGCCGAGGACGCGGGAGCCGTGGCCGTCATGGCGCTCGAGCGCGTTCCCGCCGACATCCGCGCGCACGGCGGCGTGGCCCGCATGAGCGACCCGTCCATGGTGGAGGGCATCGTGGAGGCCGTGTCCATCCCCGTCATGGCGAAGTGTCGCATCGGGCACTTCGTGGAGGCGCAGGTGCTGCAGAGCCTCGGCGTTGATTTCATCGACGAGAGCGAGGTGCTCACGCCGGCCGACGACGAGTACCACGTGAACAAGTGGGACTTCACCGTGCCGTTCGTGTGCGGCGCGCGCAACCTGGGCGAGGCCCTGCGCCGCATCGCCGAGGGCGCGGCCATGATCCGCACGAAGGGCGAGCCCGGCACGGGCAACGTCGTGGAGGCCGTGCGCCACATGCGCACCGTCACCACCGACATCGCCCGCATCAAGGGCCTGCGCGACGAGCAGCTGTTCACGGCCGCCAAGGAGCTGCAGGCGCCCTACGAGCTGGTGAAGTGGGTGGCGGAGCACGGATGCCTGCCCGTGGTGAACTTCTCCGCCGGCGGCATCGCCACGCCCGCCGACGCGGCGCTCATGATGCAGCTGGGCTGCGACGGCGTGTTCGTGGGCAGCGGCATCTTCAAGTCGGGCAACCCCGCCGCGCGCGCCCGCGCCATCGTGGAGGCCACGACGAACTACGACGACCCCGACACCATCGCGCGCGTCTCGCGCAACCTGGGCGAGGCCATGGTGGGCATCGAGATCTCGGAGATCCCCGAGAACGAGCTCATGGCCGGACGTGGCTGGTAGGAGCACCGTGGCTGCGCAGATCGGCGTTTTGGCCCTGCAGGGGGCGTTTCGGGAGCATCGGCTCATGCTCGACGGGTTGGGGGCGGCCACGCGCCTCGTGCGCTGGCCCGCCGACCTGGAGGGCCTCGACGGGCTCGTCATTCCGGGAGGGGAGTCCACGGCCATCGCGAAGCTGTTGGCCATCCACGGGATGTACGAGCCGCTGCGCGCCGCGCACGCGGCCGGCATGGCCGTGTTCGGCACCTGCGCCGGCGCCATCCTCATGGCGCGCGCCATCGACGGGGCGCGTCCCGATCAGGAGGCGCTCGCGCTCATGGACGTGCGCATCCGGCGCAACGCCTACGGGCGGCAGGTAGACTCGTTCGAGACGACGGTGCCGTTCGACGGCGTGGAAGGCGGCCCGGTGAAGGGCGTGTTCATCCGCGCCCCGCGCTTCGCCGACTTGGGGCCGGGCGTCGAGGTGCTCAGCCGCGCCGACGACGGCGAGCCGCTGGCCGTGCGCGAGGGCCGTGCGTTGGCCGTGGCCTTCCATCCCGAGCTCACCGACGACGCGCGCGTGCACGCCTTTTTCCTCGAGCGCGTTGTGGGTTCGTGAGGGCTTTTCGACGTTGCTGGAGCGTTTCCAATCGTGGATGGACGCAGGGGAAGTTCTGCTACAATAAAGCCACCGGTAGGAGGACCACGAGGCGAAGGAGTGTGAACCGATGAGCCAAGGCGTGACCTGTCCCGCATGCGGAGCGGTCGGTTTGGACGTGTGTCGCTACGAGTCCATGATGGTGGTGCGCGCCGATCTGGCCCTGTTTACGTTGCGCTGCCCGCATTGCGATGCGACCGTGTCCAGCATGCAGCCCATCCCGCCGCAGCTGCGCGAGGAGGTGCGGTTCGCCGCCCTCGAAGTAGGCGCCGGCATGGGTCTCGAATAAACGGTTCCGTCGGCTGAGGTCGGCGGAACCGTTTGCATTACCCCGTCAATCGATGCCCTTGCGCGGCAAGGGCCCCTGAAGGAACGACATGCTCAACGACATCTATCAAACCCTCGACCCCGTGCTGTTCTCGCTCGGGCCGTTCACCGTGCGCTGGTACGGCATCGCCTACGTGCTGGGATTCGTGTGCGCCGCCCTCGTCATCTGGCGCGTCGCGCGCCGTTGGCGCGTGCGCGTGGACGCCGACTCGCTGCTCACCATCATGTTCTGCGTCATCATCGGCGTCATCGTGGGCGGGCGCCTGGGCTACGTGCTGTTCTACGGCGACTACGACTACCTGGCGAACCCGCTCGAGATCATCGCGGTGAACCACGGCGGCATGAGCTTCCACGGCGGCCTCATCGGCGCGCTGCTGGCGGGCATCGTGGCCGCGAAGCTCACCCATATCCCGTATCTCACGCTGGCCGACCTCGGCTGCATCGGCGCGCCGCTGGGCATCCTGTTCGGCCGCTGCGCGAACTTCATCAACGGCGAGCTGTGGGGCGCTCCCACCGACCTGCCGTGGGGCGTGGTGTTCGGCGGCTCGGCGGGTATGATGCCGCGCCATCCCTCGCAGCTCTACGAGGCCTTCCTCGAGGGCATCGTCATGTTCGCCGTGCTGTACCTGCTGTCGCGCCGCATGCCGCCGCGTCCGCGCGGCACGTTCCTCGGCCTGTTCCTCATCATGTACGGGTGCTTCCGCTTCCTCATGGAGTTCGTGCGCGAGCCCGACGTGCAGTTGGGGTACCTGTGGGGCGGATGGCTCACCATGGGGCAGCTGCTGAGCGTGCCGCTCGTGTTGGTGGGGGTGGGCGTGTTCGTTTATGCGCTTGTCGTGAAAAAGCCGCAAAAGGGGCTTCCCGAAATGCAACAATCTGAGTAACATATAGCAGGCCGGTCGACGCGCGCCGCTCCGCTTTCGTGGAGAGCGCTGCGTGGATTGGTTACGGTTCGGCGGCAACCGCCTCAGCGGTAACGGTTTGACCGCCGGGCGAAGCTAAACTAGCAACAGAACCGATTGCAGACTCGTTTCACGAACACCCGAAGGGGGCACATCCATGGATCTCAAGTTCTATAAGTGCATGCACTGCGGCAACATCGCCATCAAGCCGTTCGACTCCGGCGTACCGCTGGTATGCTGCGGCGAGCAGATGGCCGAGCTCACCGCGAACACCACCGACGCGGCGGTTGAGAAGCACGTGCCGGTCGTGCGCATCGACGGCGCGAACGTGCATGTGGAAGTGGGCAGCACCCTGCATCCCATGACCCCCGAGCACTACATCACGTTCATCTGCCTCGTCACGAAGAGCGGCTACCAGATCGTCGAGCTCACGCCGGAGGACGCCCCCGTGGCCGACTTCGCCATCGCCGAGGGCGACGAGGCCCTCAAGGTGTACGAGTACTGCAACATCCACGGCCTGTGGGTTGCCGAGGTCTAAGCCTCGCGCAGCAGCTCGTCCGAGCGTTTGGAAGCGCCCGTCCCGCATCGCGCGGGGCGGGCGCTTTTTCGTTGCGCGCAAACCGTCCCGCCGCGCTCTGACCCGCCGCCGCGAATGTTTCACGTGAAACATTCGTTCGGTTTCGTCAGTACAGAACGGGGTTCTCCTCGAGCAGCAGGCGCTGCACCTCGGCGCGGTCCATGATTTCGAGGTGCGTCTTCGTCTTGCTGGCGATGCCCTGGTCCTTGAGGGATTTCAGCAGCTTGTTGCAGGTGGCGTAGTGGATTTCCAGCAGGCCGGATATCTCGTCGACGATGAGGTTGCAGGGAATGCGGTACACGCCGTCGGCGTCGGGCTCGTTCGCCTCGCACAGCTTCTCGAGCCACAACAGCATGCGGCGGCTCGTGGATTGCTGGTTCGCGGCGTCGATGCGGTGCCCGAGCTGCGCCATCGACATGTGCAGCGCGTGCATGACGTCGTCGTAGAAGGCGTCGTCCTCGTGCATGAGCGCGCGCACCTGCCCGCGCGTGAAGCTGATCAGCACGGTGTTGCGCACCGCCCTGAACGTGAGCCGGCTCGAGCCGAGCGACAGGTAGCCCGGCAGGCCCGCGATGGCCGCGTCGCCGCTGCCGCGCACGTAGAAGTAGCTCAGCTTGCGCCCGTCGTCGCGCTTGATGCCCACCTCGATGGCGCCCGATTGCACGTAGAACAGGTACGGGTCGTCGGGTCGCTCGCACGTGGCATCGAGCTCTTCCAGGCGGAACAGCTTCGTCACGGCGCCCTGCTCGAGGTAGCGATCGAAATCCATCTTGCGGTGCAGCGACGACGTGAGCAGGATCGACGTCGCGTCGTTATGCCCCTGCAGGCCCCTCAGCCTCATGGGTTCCCCCTTCGTGTTCCGCGGTCCTCCCGGCCGGGCGCCCATCCCCTTGTCGGGCGCTTTTTCGTTCGATGCCAGTGTGCCACAATCCGGAACGATCGTCATATTCGCCTTCGAGAATAATTGACGGACGAGCATAGATATACGCGCGCACGCGCGTGAGCCTCCTGCGCGAAAAAGACGGTGCGGGCCGATTCTGTGCGCCTACCCTCCAACCGCGCATTCCCATAGAGTGTGCGGCGGGGGACGAGCGGGCTGGAACCGCTCGTCAACGTACGTGAAACGAAGGAGGAATTGCATGAAAGCGAAGGGAAAGCTGGCCGCATCGGCCCTGTGCCTCGTGGCCGCCGTGGGGCTCATGGCGGCGTGCGCGCCGCAGGGCTCGGACGCGACGCAGGGCGCGGAGAAGACGCCGCCCATCACGGCCGACGATCTGGGACGCATCGGCAACAACATCGGGTACGCCGACGACGGCGGGACGTACCTCGAGAACTACGCCGAGTACGCCGAGAAGCTCAAGTACGCCGATAAGGTGGCCGAGAACGCCGAGAACAACGAGCCGGCGCAGTACACCGACCAGTTCGGCTTCACCACGCAACCCGTGCCGTCCGACCCGAAGGGATGGAACGTCGGCTACCTCGACGCGGACAACCGCGGGTGCCTGTCCTGCCACGAGAGCATCGAGGACGTGGTGATGAGCCTGCCGACGAAGCACAACGTGTACGCCATGGGCTATCCCACGCAGCTGACCGTGGCGAACTGCCTGGGCTGCCACCGCAACGCCGGGTTCGGCAACACGCAGCTCGTGGAGACGCTGCACGGCATCCACAACGGCAACGCGAAGTTCTCGGGCATGAACGGCAGCTGCGACTCGTGCCACTACATCGACGACAGCAGCACGTTCAACCTGTGGGACTACGCCAAGTACGACCTGTACAAGGGCATCACGAACGTGAAGGCCGACGACGCGAAGCTCGGCTTGAGCTTCGACCAGGACACCGTGTCCGAAAACGACCAGCTGTTCTTCGAGTCGCTCAACAACGAGCCTTCCGAGTGGCGCACCGAAACCGATCCGGCCGTGGCCGACTCGTGGGTGCTCACCATCGGGGGCGACGTGGCGAATCCCCTCGAGATGACCGTGTCGGAGCTGAAGGAGCGGTTCGGCACCAAGAGCTTCGTGCAGAAGCAGGGCTGCATCGAGAACGCCACGGCGAACGCGTGGATCTACCAGGCCGAGCTCACGGGCGTCTCCATGAAGGACATCATCGACTACGTGAAACCGGCCGACGGCACGACGAACATCGAGGTGACGTCCGAGGACGGCTACAACATGGTGGCGCCGTCGTTCACCTCCGTCAACGTGGAGGACTGCCTGCTGGTCACCGAGATCAACGGCCAGCCGCTGCCCGCGAGCCAGGGTTACCCGGTCACGCTCGCCGTGCCGCGCAACTCCGCCGCCTCCTACATCAAGGCCATCATGACCATCGACTTCGTGAACGACCCTGCATTCGAGGACGAGGACGGCGTGGGCACGCCGCTCGATCCGCACACGGGCATGATGCAGGGCAAGCCGAACAGCGCCATCCTCAACTACCCCGACGGCGTGGTGCTTGACGGCCAGGCCGGCAAGGAGCTTACCATCGAGGGCTTCGCCGACGCCTACGACGAGCCCATCGCGAAGGTGGAGTACTCGCTCGACCACGGCAAGACCTGGACGACGCTCGAGACGCCCGACAACGACCCCACGCGTTGGACGTACTGGCGCATGACCTACACGCCCGCCGAGGCCGGCGCCTACCTGCTCAAGGTGCGCACGACTTCGACGCAGCCCGACGGCAGCGAGCGGGTGAGCTCGCGCGATACGAACTTCCTGTTCAACGTCAAGTAGATTGGAGATGAGCATGCAAGACTACAAAAAAGGCCTGTTGGCCGGCACGATGATCGCCTCCTTGACGCTGAGCGGGGCGGGGACCGCCTTCGCGCTCGAGGGTCCGCAGGCCGATGCGTCGGACGGTGCGCCGACCGCGGCGGCCGCGGCGGCCGAAGCGTCCGAGGGCGCCGCGAGCGCATCCGGGCTGACGAGCGCTTCGGCCGAGGAGGGCGTGTTCGCCTACGACCAAACCGAGCTCACGCTGAACAGCGTCATCAAGGACGTGTTCCAGCGCGCGACGGCAGCCCTGTGCGGCGCCACCGACGACTTCGCGGCGAGCAACCCGCTCGGCTGGAAGCTCTCCGTGACGGGCGAGGTGGACAACGCGTTCTCCGCGCAGGTGGACGAGCTCGCGTCCGAGAACAGCGTCAAGCAGGTGATGACGTGCACGTGCGGCGGCAACCCCGCCGACGGCAAGGCCATCATCACCGCCGACGTGAAGGGCATTCCCATCGCGCACCTGCTCGATCGCGCCGAGGCGCGCGACGGCGTGAACACGGTCACGTTCGTGTCGAGCGACGGCACCGAGCTGGCCATGCCCCTCAGCTACGTGGTGGGGCGTCACGGCGTGCTGTCCTACGAGATCAACGACGAGGACCTGTCGGCCTCGGTGGGCGGCAACAACCAGCTGTGGATGACGCGCACGCCGGCCAACTACTTCGTGCGCGACGTGGTGGAGGTGCGCGTGACGCGCGAGGCGACTCCGCCGGCGAACCCGGGCGAGGGGCAGGAGTATCCGAACAGCCCCAACGTCGGGGTGCTGTCGGCTTCCGTCTCGTAAGGCGAGGAGGCCGGGCATGATCGCTCCTCAGGAGCTGGCGGTGGGCCAGACCATCACGTTCCAAGGCTATGCCGACGATTTCGACAAGCGCATCGTGGCCATGCAGTTCTCTCTCGACGAAGGCTGCACCTGGACGACGCACGACGTGTCCGATACGACGGCCGATCTCTGGGTGCATTGGACGTACGCGTTCACGCCCGAGCGCCCCGGCAGCTACCGGCTCAAGGTACGCTCGATGAACGAGGAGGGACGCACGAGCCCCGCATCGGCGGTGGCCGACTTCCTCGTCGCGTAAGGCGCGGCGCGGCGTTGACGCGCCGCTCGGCTGCATGGTTCGCGTGCGGGCCCCGAAGCGTGCTTCGGGGCCCGTTGCCGTGGTGGGCAGGTTTCGGTTGTGTATAGGCTCGTTGAATTGGCGTGCGGTGCGGCGGTTTCACGGTATGATGCGATCATCGCAGAGAAGACCGAGGAGGAGCATGGCACGACGCACGAAGATCGTTTGCACCCTGGGCCCGGCCGTCGACGACGAGGCGCTTGTGCGCGAGCTGCTGATCGCGGGCATGGACGTGGCGCGCTTCAACTTCTCGCACGGCTCGCACGACGAGCACCGCGCGCGCATGGACCGGCTCAAGCGCGTGCGCGCCGAGCTGGACGCCCCCTGCGCCATCATGCTGGACACGCGCGGCCCCGAGATTCGCACGGGCACGCTGGCCGGCGGGCGCCCCGTGCAGCTGCGCGCGGGGGAGGCCCTCGTGCTCACCGAGCGCGCGGTGGAGGGCACGCCGCAGCTTGTGGGGCACACCTGCGCGGGCCTGGCGCGCGCGGTGGCGCCCGGCGCATCCATCCTGCTCGACGACGGGCTGGTGGAGCTCGTGGTGGACCGGCTCGAAGGCGCGGACATCCGCTGCACCGTGCGCAACGACGGGCTGCTGGGCGAGCGCAAGTCCATCAACGTCCCCGGCGTGAACGTGCCCCTTCCCGTGATGACCGAACAGGACGAGGCCGACCTCGCCTTCGGCATCGAGCAGGACATCGACTTCGTGGCGGCCTCCTTCGTGCGCAACGCCGAGGGCGTGCGCGTGCTGCGCCGCTTCCTCGACGAGCACGGCGGGGCCGACGTGGGCCTCATCGCGAAGATCGAATGCGCCGAGGCGGTGGAGAACTTCGAGGCCATCATCGAGGCGGCCGACGGCGTGATGGTGGCGCGCGGCGATTTGGGCGTGGAGGTGGAGGCGTACAAGGTGCCGCACATCCAAAAGGAGATCATCCGCGCCTCGAACCGCGCCTCGAAGCCGGTGATCACGGCCACCCAGATGCTCGACTCCATGATGCGCAACCCGCGCCCCACGCGGGCGGAGGTGGGGGACGTGGCCAACGCCATCTACGACGGCACCGACGCGGTGATGCTGTCGGGCGAGACGGCGAACGGGGCGTACCCGGTGGAGGCCGTGCGCATGATGGCGCGCATCGCCGAGTCGAGCGAGCCCTACCTGTTCGACGAGCACGCGCCCGACCGCAGCCGCGACAAGGCGCGCGTGGCGCTGGCCGTGGGCCTGGCCGCCGTGCAGACGGCCGAGAACGTGGGGGCGTCGTGCATCGTGGCGCCCACGATGTCGGGCCGCACGGCGCGCCTCGTGTCGAACCTGCGCCCGCGCGTGCCCATCTACGTGGTCACGCCGTTTCCGCGGGTGATGCGGCAGCAGCAGCTCAACTGGGGCGTGACGCCCATGCTGGGCGACGTGCAGGGCGACATGCGCCACGTCATCGACCAGGCGCGCGACGCCGTGGTGGCGCATGGGTTCGTGCAGCCCGGCGAGTTGGCCGTGTTCACGGCGGGCGACCCGGCCACGAGCCCCACCATCGGCGAGCCGGGCACGGCGACGGTGGCCGCCACGAACGTGATGTACGTCGTGCAGATCCGCGCCAGCGCGGACGAGCGCGACCCCCGATAGGCCGCATGGGCGGCGCAGACCGAGAGCAAGGAGTTCACCATGGGTTTTCTCGATAGCATGCAGGACGTGCTCGACCAGGGCGTCTCGGCGGCGAAAGGCGCCGTGTCGGGCGTGGCCGTGGAGCAGCAGGCGTTCGTGAAGGGCTTCGTGCGCCTGTGCAGCGACGGCTGGAACCAGGGCTGGCACGAGAGCAACGGCGGCAACGCGTCGTACCGCCTCGCGCCCGAGGATGTGGCGTCCAGCCGCTCGTTCTTCTATGACAATCCCAGCTCGTGGGTGCCGCTCGGCGTGCAGGCCGAAAACCTGCGCGGCGAGTTCTTCCTGGTCACGGGCAAGGGAGCGCATATGCGGAACGTGGCGCTCGATCCTGATACCGCCGCGGGCATCGTGGAGATCAACGGCGCGGGCGACGCGTGGCGCATCGTGTGGGGTTTCAAGGGCGGCGGCGTGCCCACGAGCGAGCTGCCCAGCCACATGGCCATCCAGTCGGTGCGGAAGGAGGCGACAGGCGGGGCGAGCCGCGTGCTGTACCACGCGCATCCCGTGAGCGTGGTGGCGTTGACGAACGTGCTGCCGCTCGACGCGCGCACGTTCACGCGCACGCTGTGGAAGATGTTGCTGGAAAGCATGGTCGCGTTCCCGGGCGGCATCGGGGTGGTGCCGTGGATGGTGCCGGGCGGTCCCGAAATCGCCGACGCCACGGCTGAGGCCATGCGCGTGTACGACGCGTGCGTGTGGGCGCACCACGGCCTGTTCTGCGCCGGCTCCGACTTCGACACGACGTTCGGCCTCGCGCACACCATCGACAAGGCGGCCAGCATCTACGCCCAGGCGCGCGCCATGAACGGCGGCAGCGACCGGTTCCCGAACGCCATTCCCGACGAGGGCCTGCGCGGCATCGCCGAAGCCTACCACCTCCCGGTGAACGAGGCGTTTTTGAAGTAGGGAGCGAAGCGGACGAAGAATTGCGTCCGCTTCATCTCCCATTCTCTCACTCGGTTTTTTCGAAACGGCTGCTTCGCCCCCAGCATTGTGCGTGCACCTCGCGAAGTTTTGGCGAGACGAGTTCGGACGGCTCGATGTCGAGATACGCGCAGAGTCTCAATGCTTCGTCGGCGTACATTGAACGCTGCCCCCTCAGCATGGTTCCCAAGGTGACCGGATCGACGTTCATTCTGCGAGCAAGTTCCGCTTTCGACATACCCAAAAGCTTGCGCTTCGTTTCGATGGTGTTCAGAATATGTCGATATACCTCATTCACGATTCTCTCCAAAAGGGCGCTTTGGAATAACCCGAATCAACAGGGTTAAGCGCGTTGTCCGAGAGTGTATCGACGTTCTTTTGGCTCGCGTCGAAACCGAAAGGAATGCTATCCGAAAAGAAAGAAATCCTATATAAATAAAAGTTGTTTGCGGGTTCACCCATTGAGATCGAGCACTTCAGATCGCGTTTTGGTAAGATGCTGCCTGGAATTGCGGCGGCGTAAGGTGTCATTGCCTCTCCTGACTTGTCGGGTATGGCGGCCCTGCGGACGCCTATCAGGGGGCGTGTTATTTTCGCGACGAAGGTGTTGTATTCGAGATGGGTACGTTGACGGCGATTGAAGGGGAAGGTTGCAGCAATGACCGAGCAAGCAAAGCCTATGAAAGTCGTTGAGGAGCGAAGCGCGGAGGATTATCGTGGTGCGCTTGATGCGGTGCTTTCGGTCGCGGAGGGGGTGCTGCTTGCCGTGCCCACTCCCCAGACCAAGGTTGTTGGCGCAGCGATCGGCGTTGCGAAAACCGCTGCGTCGTTCGCGCACGATCATCACGATGTGATTCTGGAGGTTGCGCCCCTTGTTGCACCGGCGGCAGGGAAAGCAGCTGATATGGCGAAAAGTGTGGCCTCGAAAGCGCCCGATGGTGTTGGGCGTGGTGCCGGCAAAGTGTTCGGTGTCGCGAAAGATGCGGCTGGAGCGCTTGGCGCGGCCGCTTCTCAGGCATGTGATTCGGTAGGCGGGAAAGTTCGCGGAGTTGCAGATAAGCATGCGCAGGAGAAAGCTCGGAAAGAGGCGCGGCGGACACTGCTCGATGGTGCGGGAACGCGTATGCCGGTGAAGCGTTTCGTTGAAAATTGGTCTATGCAGGAGCCGCTTTCGAGCGGAGACTATCTCAACTTTGCGGGATGCTACGTGATCGCAACGTACGGAAAAGCGGTAAAAAAGGACGACTATGGCGAGTACCGCGACGTTTATGTAGGACAATCGCGCAGCATGGGGCGTTCTATCCACGATGACATTGTGGGTAAGGGAAACCCCGATGTGTATGCGGACATCAAATACGACCAGGACGTATACATCCTCTTGTTTCCCTGCCAGGAAGAGCAGCTCGATCGACTTGAGGAGTCGCTTGTCGTGGCGCTTGACGCCGATGCTTCGTACAACAAGGCGTAAAGACACTCGGCTGCAACAATATTCGTGGGAATGGTTGTTTCCTGAGGAATCGCGTGCGTTTGGCGGGGTCCTGTGCTATAGTGCAAAGGCTTGTCTTCACCTTGGTCGGAAACCAAGGTCCGTAAAGGAGAACCAGAATGAAACAGGGAATTCATCCGGAGTACGTGGAATGCACGGTTAAGTGCAGCTGCGGCAACACGTTCACGACTCGCTCGACGAAGTCTGAGCTGAAGGTCGACATCTGCAACGTCTGCCATCCGTTCTACACCGGCCAGCAGCGCTTCGTGGACACCGGTGGACGCGTGCAGCGCTTCGCCGACAAGTTTGGTGCGTCTGCGAAGGAGTCCGTGGCCGAGCGCGAGGCAGCCAAGAAGGCTGCGCGTGCCGCCGCCGTCGCCGAGGCCGAGGCCAAGAAGGCCGCCGAGCGCAAGGCGAAGGAAGCCGAAAAGGCCAAGCGCGCTGCAGAGTTTGCCAAGAAGTCCGAGGCCGAGGCCAAGAAGGCCGCCGAGACCGAGGCTGCTGCCGAGACCGCTGTCGAAGCTACGGCTGAGGAAGCCGCCGCCGTCGACGCCCTCGTCGAGGAAGCTCCTGCCGCCGAATAGCGCTCCGCGCATCTGCCGCAAGCAAGCGAACGCCCGGTCAACGACCGGGCGTTCGTGCGTTCGGGGGGGGGGCTGTTTGCGGGGTGGGGCCCTGCTTGCGGCGTGGGGCCCGCTTGTGGTGTGGGCTCCCACCTTTTTTGGCGCGGGGTTGTGGTTGCGGGCTGTGGGGCGCGCGCCGCGCCGATTCGCCATGCGCGCGGCGTGCGATCGGCGCGGCAGGGGACGCCCGCATCCCACGCGGTCCCCCGCGCCAAGAAGGGGGGCACCAAGAAGGGGGAGAGGCCGCCCCCCCGCCAAGGGGCGCTCGCTTACTCCTCAATAAACTCCTCGCCGCGCAGCAGCTCTACCTCGAGCAGGTCGCCTTTCTCCCAGCCGGCTTCGCCGAGCGGGGAGACGCGTTGGGCGTTCGAGGTCATGCAGGCGGCCAGTTCGCCGGCCTTGAAGTTGAGGAAGCGCGCCGTGTACCCCTCGTCGTCGCGGGTGAGGTGCACGCGGCCGATGTTCGCCATCTTCGGGATGCTCGACTTCGCCGCCTCGGCCCGCGCCGTCACCGTGGGGCGCCGGTGCACGGGGATGCCCAGGAAGCGCGCCGTGATGGCCTGCAGGCACCATTCCGAGCCGAAATAGGCGGCCATCGTGGGGCCGGGCAGGTCGATCACCGGCTTGCCGTCCACCACCGCCATCATGAGCGGCCGCCCCGGCACGGCGGCGATGTAGTGGTGCACCACCGTCCCGCGCCGCTCGATGAGCCGCACGTTGAAGTCCTCCTCGCCAACGGCGGAGCCGCCGTTCACCACCACGACGTCGGCGGTGGACAGCGCGGCCTCGAAGGCGCGCTCGAGTTCGGCGGGGTCGTCGTGGACGATGGGGAACACGAGGGGCTCGGCGCCGTACTCGATGAGCAGGTGCTTGCACATGAGGCTGTTCGTGTCGACGTTCTGCCCGCGGCGCGGCTTGATGCCGGCGGGCACGAGCTCGCTTCCCGTGGGGATGAACGCGACGCGCGGCTTGCGGCGCACGGGCACCATGGCGACGGCTCCCATGGCAAGGGCGGCCAGGTCGGTGGGGCGCACGATGCTTCCGGCGCTCAGCAGCGGCTCGCCGGCGCGCAGCGTCGAGCCGGCCGCACGCACGCCCGAGCCGGCTTCCACGCGCACGTCGTCGTCGAGCACGACCGAGCCGTCTGGCTGGATGGCCGCCTTCTCGATCATCACCACGGCGTCGAACTCGTCGGGGAAGTCGTCGCCCGTGTCGGCGCGCACGTAGTCGACGCCGAGCCGCCATGCGCTCGTGTCGGGCAGGCCGTCCGCGAACGCGGCGGACTTCACCGCGATGCCGTCGAACGACGAGGCGCGCACCACCGGCAACGTGTTCGCCGATACGACGTCGCAGGCCAGCACGCGCCCTACGGCGTCGTCGAGCGTCACGTGCTCGGTGCGCATCAACGGCTCCCACGCGGCGAAGAAGTCTGCCAGGGCCTCCTCGCGCGACGGGAAGCCGTCCATGATCTTCTCTCCCATATGCATCTCCTTGCTCGGCGGATGTTCTCGATCATATCAAGAAAGCCCGGCACGCGCCGGGCTTTCTTGGGGCTTGCGCACGCGGCGGAGGCTAGGCCTTCGGCTGTGCGTTCGCGGCGATCTCGTTGAACTCGGACTCGCTCAAATCGTAGTGGTAGAACGTCTTGAAGTAGCTCTTCGCCACGTCGTAGATGGAGTCGTCGAACTGGTCGGGGTACAGCAGGCGAGGCAGCCACTGCATGCCCATCACCTGGTTCACCGTCGGAGGGCTGTTGAGCCAGTTCCACGGCGTGCCGGGCACCTCGTAGTAGCTGCCGTTCTTCACGGCGTCCAAATCGGCGAAGGCGGCGTCGGAGCCCACCGTGTCGTAGATGCTGTCTTCCGCGAACAGGATGGTCTGCGGGTTCCAGACGGCCAGCTGCTCCATGCTGATCTCCACGCCGGCGCCGCTGCCCGACACCTCGCCGAGGTCGGCCACGTTGTTGGCCACGAGGTCGACCACCTGGCCCTGGTAGGAGTCCTTCGCGATGGTGTTCGTGCCCTTGTCGCCCAAGAGGTAGGCCACGTTCACGCGCTCGGAGTCGGGGATGTTCTTCATGACGGACACGGTCTTGTCGTAGGCGGCCGTGCAGTAGTCGGACAGCTCCTTGCCGCGGTCCTCCATGCCCAGCAGCTCGCCGAGCATCTCGTAGGCCGCACCGTAGTCTTCCATCTTCGTCTCGATGACCACGACGGGGATGCCCAGCTGCTCCTGCATCGTGTCGAGGTCCTCGGCGATGCCGTCCTTCAGCTCGCCGGTGTCGATGAGGATCTGCGCGCCGGAGGCGGCCACGGCTTCCTTGTTGAGGTCGCCCTTCGCGCCGAACGCGGCGCCGGTGGCGGGCAGGCTCGCGTAGTCCGCGCCGAGGTACTTCGCCTGGTCGTCAGACAGCTCCTGCGAGATGGTCACCATCTTCTCCGGGGCCATCGTCAGCAGGATCTGCGTGGCGGTGTGGCCGGCCGGCGCGATGCGGTCGATCTGCGCGGGAATCTCGACCGTGCGTCCGGCCGAGTCGGTGAACATGCGCGTCTCGCTCTTCGTCGCCTGATCGGACTGCGCGGACTGCTCGGCGCTCTGGTCCGTGGTCGCTTCCTGCTCCTGCTGCGCGCAACCGCCCAGCGCACATGCCACGCCGAAGCACAGCATGCAGGCGATCAGCAGGCGCGTTGCCCACGTTGTCTTTCGTGCTTTCGTCCCTCCCATGGGGCCTTCCTTTCGTCGTTCTTACTCTTCGAGCCTATCGCTCTATCTCGCGTACGGGCACGCAGACGCGCACCTTGTCGCCATACAGGGAATTGACCTCCACGTCCACGTGGTAGATGGTGCTCACCAGCTCCTTCGTGATGACGTCCTTGGGATCGCCGAAGGCGTGCACGCGGCCCTCGTTGATAACGAGGGTGCGGTCGGAATAGAGAAATGCCTGGTCGGGTTGGTGCGTCGACTGCACGATGGACATGCCCTCGCGCGCCAGCTGCCGCACGGTGGAAAGCACGCGCACGGTGTTGCCGTAGTCCAGCGCGCTCGTGGGCTCGTCCATCACGATGGTGCGCGCGTTCTGCGCGATGGCGCGCGCGATGAGCACGAGCTGCTTCTCGCCGCCCGATATCTGCGTGTAGGGCCGATGCCCCAAGCTTGCGATGCCCACGCGGTCGAGCGCCTCCCATGCGCGGTCGACGTGCTGCTTCTTCGGCGTGCCGAACAGGCCGATGTTGCCGCCCGCGCTCATGAGCACCACGTCGAGCACGTCGTAGTCGTACGTCGACGAGTGCGACTGAGGGATGTAGGCGATCTCGCGCGACCGTTCCCGCACGGACAGGTCGCGCAGGTTCTTGCCGTTCACGGTGATCTCGCCCGTCCAGTTCGCGTTGAGGCACAGGATGCAGCGGAACAGGGTGGACTTGCCCACGCCGTTCGGGCCGAGCACGTTCACCAGCATGTTGTCGGGGATGCTGAAGCTCAGGTCGTGCAGCACCTCGTGGTGCCCGTAGGAGAAGCTCAGGTTCTTCACGTCGATGCTCATAGCTGCTGCTTCCTCCTCGTGATGAGGTACAGGAAGAACGGCGCGCCCACGAACGCGGTCAGGATGCCGATGGGGATCTCGGAGGAGGCCACGAGGCGGGCGATGTCGTCGACGATGAGCAGGAAGCTGGCGCCCATGAGCATGCTGGCGGGCAGCAGTTTGCGGTAGTCGCAGCCGATGATCATGCGCGAGAAGTGGGGGATGACGAGACCCACCCAGCCGATCATGCCCGATATGGCCACGCTCGAGGCGGTGACCAGCGTGGCGGCCAGGATGACGATGAGGCGCACGCGGCGCGCGTTCACGCCCATGGTGGAGGCTTCGTCGTCGCCCATGGTGAGCACGTTGATGCGCCACCGCAGCGCGAACAGCACCGCGATGCCGGCGGCGATGGGCCCGGCGGCCAGGGCCATGTCGGTCCAGCGCGCGCCGGTGAGGCTGCCCATGAGCCAGTACGTGATGGCGGCCAGCTGGTCGTTGGGGTCGGCGATGAGCTTGGTGAAGGACACGCCGGCCTGGAACAGCGAGCTGACCATGACGCCGGCCAGCACGACGATGAGCAGGTGGTTGCCGCGCGCCCGCGTGCCGATGAGCAGCACGAGCAGCACCGCCGCGATGGAGAACAGGAAGGCCGAAGCGGAGACGGCGAACGACCCCAACCCCAGCAGGATGGCGCACGCGGCGCCGAACGCCGCGCCTTGGGACGCGCCCAGGATGTCGGGCGAGACGAGCGGGTTTTGGAAGGTGCCCTGGTAGGCGGCGCCGGCCGTGGCCAGGCTGCATCC
>ENA-OQNO01000078-OQNO01000078.1-human-gut-metagenome-genome-assembly--contig:-NODE-78-length-121821-cov-5.267943_pt1 | contig 121821 bp, 111 predicted proteins | sample MGYA00242629_ERZ504880 | MGnify/ENA primary metagenome ERZ504880 (study PRJEB26092, sample SAMD00036377) | human gut metagenome | host: Homo sapiens | study: EMG produced TPA metagenomics assembly of... | reverse complement strand
ATACTCAGAGTTAAGTGACGATAGCCTAGGAGATACACCTGTTCCCATGCCGAACACAGAAGTTAAGCCCTAGTACGCCTGATGTAGTTGGGGGTTGCCCCCTGTTAGATACGGTAGTCGCTTAGCGCATAGGGAGTTTAGCTCAGCTGGGAGAGCATCTGCCTTACAAGCAGAGGGTCAGCGGTTCGATCCCGTTAACTCCCATAGGTCCCGTGGTGTAGCGGTTATCACGTCGCCCTGTCACGGCGAAGATCGCGGGTTCGATTCCCGTCGGGACCGTCAAGTAGAAATATTTGAGACTCGTTAGCTCAGTTGGTAGAGCAATTGACTTTTAATCAATGGGTCACTGGTTCGAGCCCAGTACGGGTCATATATGCGGGTGTGGCGGAATTGGCAGACGCACCAGATTTAGGATCTGGCGCTTAACGGCGTGGGGGTTCAAGTCCCTTCACCCGCATTAGAAAAGTTAGCCGGCTTAGCTCAGTTGGTAGAGCATCTGATTTGTAATCAGAGGGTCGCGTGTTCAAGTCATGTAGCCGGCATAAAGATGGTCCGTTGGTCAAGGGGTTAAGACACCGCCTTTTCACGGCGGTAACACGGGTTCGAATCCCGTACGGACTATATTTCGAGTAACTTAGGTTACTCTTTTTATTTTGTTTCTTTTTTTTATATGTTATAATAGCTTATAATACTATTTTGAGGTGAATTTATGTCTAAAGTTTTTGTTTTTGGTCATCAAAACCCTGATTCTGATGCAATCGGATCTTCTTATGGATACGCTTATTTGAAACGTCAACTTGGTGTTGATGCTGAAGCTGTTGCTTTGGGTACTCCTAACGAGGAAACTGCTTTTGTTCTTGATTATTTTGGTGTTGAAGCACCACGAGTGGTTGAGTCTGCTCAATCAGAGGGAGTTAATCAAGTTATCCTTACAGACCATAATGAATTTCAACAATCTATTTCAGATATTAAGGACGTTGAAGTTATTGAGGTAGTCGACCATCACCGTGTTGCTAACTTTGAAACTGCTAATCCGTTAATGATGCGATTGGAACCTGTTGGATCTGCATCTTCAATTGTTTTTCGTATGTTTAAAGAAAACAATGTTGAAGTTCCTAAGGAAGTTGCTGGTTTGCTTTTGTCAGGTTTGATTTCAGATACTCTTCTTCTTAAATCTCCAACTACACATGCTTCAGATCCTGCAGTTGCGGCTGAACTTGCAGAAATTGCTGGTGTTAATCTAGAAGAATATGGTCTTGCTATGCTTAAAGCTGGTACTAATCTTTCTTCAAAATCTGCTGAAGAACTCATTGACATTGATGCAAAAACATTTGAATTGAATGGTAATCAAGTTCGTGTTGCACAAGTTAATACAGTTGATATTTCTGATGTTCTTTCTCGTCAAGCGGAAATTGAAGAAGCTATTAATAACTCAATTAAAAACAATGGTTACTCTGACTTTGTCTTAATGATTACTGATATTCTTAATTCTAATTCAGAAATTCTTGCACTTGGTTCAAATACTGATAAGGTTGAAGCTGCTTTTAATTTTGTTTTAGAAAATAATCATGCTTTCCTTGAAGGAGCTGTTTCTCGTAAGAAACAGGTAGTTCCTCAGTTGACTGAAAGCTTTAATGCTTAAAATTAGGCCATAAGGCCTTTTTTTAGTCCTCTGATTAATGGTATAATACTTCTTATGATAATACAATTTAACCCAAACAAACTATGTAAGCAACCTTTTTTTATGGAAATAGTGAATTATCTATATCTTAATCAGCCTGTGACCCTGAGAGCAATAAAAAGGCAGTTTCCTTTTCAAAAGAATATCGATAAATTAATTGAGGAGTTTGTAAAAGAAGGCTATATCGAACGATTCGAGAAACGTTACCGTTTATTAATTAGTCTTGTGTCGGATTCTTCTAAAATTGATTTAGAACAGCATTTTTTTATTAATGATGATTCTACTTGTTATTTAGAACTATTAAATCGTAGATTTGTTACTGAGATAAGTAATTCTACTAATGAAGTTGTTATTATTGAACAAACGAGTATTACGAGAGACGATCTTACGATTTCAAATTATTTCTATAAATTAAGAGAAAATCTACCATTATCGGAAGAGCAGAATAGATTATATGATATATTAGGGGATGTTAATCCTGAATATTTTTTGAAACATGTTACAACTTTTCTTTTAAAATACGTTAGGAAGGAATATGCACTTCAAAAAAGGAGGAATATTTTTGTTGATGCTTTAGAATTATTAGGGTATCTTGTTCAAGTAGAAGAAGGGCGTTATCTTTTGAATATGGATTTAGATTCCGAAGCATTAGTTTTTAGTGCAAAAAAAGACTAGTATCATTACTAGTCTTTTTTATGACAACTTTAACGATTCCTTAGTTCAAGATAACGTTTGTACCAGATGTTAACATAAGATTGTGAAAATGGCCCCTTACCATTGTTAATCCAATCTACCAAGATTTTAACATGTTCCTTTAAGATATAGTCAATATCAGGAGAGTAATGCATTTCTTTTTTATGTGTTTCATACTCATCTACATCTAGCAATTTTTTTTCACCATCAGCGAAGACTTTGACATCTAGGTCATAGTCAATATATTTTAGTGCTTCTTGGTCCAAAATATATGGACTAGCTAAATTGCAGTAGTAGGAAATGCCGTTATCCCTAATCATGGCTATAATATTAAACCAGTATTTTTTGTGGAAATAAACAATAGCAGGTTCACGTGTTACCCATCGTCTTCCGTCTGCTTCAGTAACGAGGGTGTGGTCGTTAACGCCAATAACAGCATTCTCAGTTGTCTTTAGTACCATAGTATCGCGCCAAGTACGGTGCAAACTACCATCATGCTTATAACTTTGAATTGTGATAAAGTCGCCTTCTTTTGGTAATTTCATGGCGTCCTCTTTCTACAATAAGGGTTATCCCCCTTATTGTATCATAATTTTTTGAAAAGAGGGGGAATACCTATAAATATTCTCTTAGAGCGGATGCTATCGCATCAAAGTCATAACCTTTTCGGGCTAAAGATTGTGTCAAGCGTTGCTTAAGCCCATAACCGTCGTATTTTTTACTAAATTTTTGATATTGCTTATCAATTTCTTTATAAAGTAGAGCTTGCTCATTTTCTTCATCTGCTTCAAGTTCTAGATGATCGATTGCTAGTTTACTTTCTTGGAATGAAAAACCTTTATTGATAAGGCTTTGAGTTAATTTATCTTTTAGAGCTTTAGATGGTAGTTTTCCCTGATATTTTCGTAACAGTTTTGAGGCTACTTTAATGGCTATTTCTGAGAAATCAAATTGGCTTAAAATATCGTCAATGATTTGTTTGTTACAACCTTTTTTAAGCCATTTTTGCTTCAGCACATAGGCCCCTTTATCGCCTGAATTCAGATTTTGTTGAGCTAGACTTTCTAGGAGTTTGTAATCATCAATCCAATGATCTTTTTTTAGGTTATCAATAATTTTTGGAATTATATGAGGGTTTATTTCATGTTTAAAAAGGTAATCTTTTACCTCTTTCTCAGTACGTTGTTTAAATGAAATAAAATAGAGAGCTAAGTTTTTACCATGCGAGAACTGAGCAAAGGATTTAATATCCTCTAGTTGATCTTTGTCCAGTATCATTTCTTTAGTCAACATGTATTTAACGATGGTATCTTCTGTAACGTAGAGACTCTCTTTTTTGTCTATCTCAAGGAGATAAAGTCTCTTTTTCTTCTCGATTTTTGTGATTTTCATAGTTATTATTATATCAAAATGTTAGAATGGTAGTATGAATTTACAAGTGAAACAGCGTATCCCGCTTAAGATAAAACGCATGGGAATCAATGGCGAAGGCATTGGTTTTTATAAGAAAACTCTAGTTTTTGTACCAGGGGCTTTGAAGGGTGAAGAGGTGTTCTGTCAGATTGTTTCTGTTAAGAGAAACTTTGTTCAGGCGAAATTATTAAAGATTAATAAACCTTCTAAGTTTCGTGTCGAACCTGCATGTAATATTTATGAAGACTGTGGTGGTTGCCAGTTAATGCATCTTCGTTATGATAAGCAATTAGAGTTTAAAACTGACTTGTTAGGACAAGCCTTGAAGAAGTTTAAACCGGCTAATTTTGAGTCATATGACATTCGTCCAACAATAGGGATGGAGCAACCACAACATTACCGAGCTAAACTACAATTTCAAACCCGTTCTTTTGGTGGCTCAGTTAAGGCTGGCTTATTTGCGGAAGGGAGTCATCGCCTCATTAATATTGATGATTGCCTAGTTCAGGATGAGCTAACTCAAGCCATTATGAATAAGGTAACAAATTTGTTAGATAAATACAAGTTACCAATTTATAATGAGCGCAAAATTGCTGGAATTCGTACTGTTATGATACGACGTGCTTTGGGTTTAAATCAGGTCCAGTTAATTTTTGTAACCTCTAAATCAGTTTCTTTCACAAAATTAGTTAAGGAATTGACGGAAAGTTTTCCAGAAATCGTAACAATTGCTGTCAATTATAATTATTCGAAATCCAGTGAGATTTATGGTCAAGAGACGGAAATTCTTTGGGGACAAGACACTATTCAAGAAGAGGTACTGGACTATAACTTCGCTCTCTCTCCTCGTGCATTTTACCAGTTGAATCCTCAACAAACAGAGGTACTCTATGGTCAGGCTGTTGAAGCTTTGGATGTGGATAAGGCTGAACATCTTATTGATGCTTATTGTGGGGTTGGTACTATTGGACTTGCTTTTGCAAATAAGGTAAAGAGTATTCGAGGTATGGATATTATTCCTGAGGCTATTGAGGATGCTAGGAAGAATGCCAAATCACTTGGACTGGAAAATGCTCACTATGAGGTGGGTAAAGCAGAAGATATCATTCCACGTTGGTACAAGGAAGGGTATCGAGCAGATGCTCTTATTGTGGATCCCCCTAGAACTGGTTTAGATGATAAGCTACTTAAAACGATACTGGACTACACTCCTGAAAAAATGGTATATGTTTCATGTAATGTATCTACTTTGGCTAGAGACCTAGTTTCTTTGGCTAAAGTTTATGATGTTAATTATATCCAGTCAGTAGATATGTTTCCTCATACGGCTCGAACAGAAGCAGTTGTGAAGCTAACTAAGAAAATGTGATAAAACCTAACATAAAAAACAAGAAATTTTCAAAATTGTTGGAAAATTTCTTTATTTTTCTGAAAAATAGGAGTATAATAGGCTTATCGATTTTTTAAAGGAGGAGCGTATGAAAAAGAGCTTCATTCATCAACAAGAGGAAATTTCTTTTGTGAAGAATACTTTTACACAGTATTTGATTGATAAACTTGACGTCGTTGAAGTGCAAGGGCCTATTTTGAGTAAGGTCGGGGATGGTATGCAGGATAATTTGAGCGGTATTGAGAATCCTGTAACTGTTAATGTACTTCAGATTCCAGACGCGACATACGAAGTTGTTCACTCATTAGCAAAATGGAAACGCCATACTTTGGCTCGTTTTGGTTTCAATGAAGGTGAAGGGCTCGTGGTTAATATGAAGGCTCTTCGTCCAGATGAAGATTCATTGGATGCAACGCACTCTGTTTACGTTGACCAATGGGACTGGGAAAAAGTTATTCCTGACGGACATCGTAATATCGCTTATTTGAAAGAAACTGTTGAAACCATTTATAAGGTCATTCGTTTGACTGAGCTAGCAGTTGAAGCACGTTACGATATTGAAGCAATTTTACCTAAGAAAATTACCTTCATCCATTCAGAAGAGCTTGTTGAGAAGTACCCTGATTTGACACCAAAAGAGCGTGAAGATGCTATTACCAAGGAATATGGTGCTGTATTCTTGATTGGTATCGGTGGTGTTCTTCCTGATGGAAAACCACATGATGGTCGTGCACCTGACTATGATGACTGGACAACTGAGTCTGAGAATGGTTACCGTGGTTTGAATGGAGATATCTTGGTTTGGAATGAACAATTAGGACATGCTTTTGAATTGTCATCAATGGGTATTCGTGTTGATGAAGATGCCCTTAAACGTCAGGTTGAAATTACTGGCGACCAAGATCGTTTGAAATTGGATTGGCACCAAGCTTTGTTACATGGCCTTTTCCCACTAACAATTGGTGGAGGTATTGGTCAATCACGTATGGCTATGTTCTTGCTTCGTAAGAAACATATTGGTGAGGTTCAAACTTCAGTTTGGCCAGATGCCGTTCGTGAAAGTTACGAAAACATCTTGTAAAAAAAGCACTAACGAAAGTTAGTGTTTTTTGGTTTGCAATAGCTATGCATAATTGATTAATGAATTGGCTATTGGAGTAGATATGATAAGAGCTGGCTTAGTTTTTCTCATAAAGAAAAAACCTTTCCCTGAAGGAGATAGGTTTTTAGATTAGTCGTCACTACGGAAAAAGGCATCATAAAGAGCTCTGACAGCTGCTTTTTCTTGCTCAGTTTCAATTACAAACATAACAGAAACCTCACTAGAACCTTGAGAAATCATTTCTAGGTTAATATGTTTTTCAGAGAGCGCTTTAGCTGCTGTCGCTGTAACACCGATGTGGTCTTTCATATTTTCACCAACAATCATGAGAATTGAAAGGCCATGTTCAATTTCAACTTCATCAACACCGAGTTCACGAGTCAAGTATGAAAGGATTTCTTGTTCTTTGATTGGGGTAAGTTCACGTTCTCGAATAATGATTGAAAGATCATCGATTCCAGAAGGCATGTGTTCCCAACGGATGTTTAAATCTTCCAAGATTTGAAGCACCTTACGTCCAAAACCGACCTCACGGTTCATAAGGTATTTGCTCATATTAATACTTACAAATTTGTCATCACTAGCAATACCAACGACAGGAACTGTTGCACCCTTGTGCTCAAGAATAATACGAGTACCAGGATGAGATGGGTTATTTGTGTTTTTAATAACGAGTGGAATCTTACCACGATAGGCAGGGAGGAGGGCTTCATCATGAAGTACAGAGAAGCCAGCATAAGCCAATTCACGCATTTCTTTGTAAGTCAACTCTGGAATTGAATGTGGTTCATGGACAACCCCAGGATGGGCTGCGAAAATACCATCTACATCCGTAAAGTTTTCGTATAAATCAGCTTTCACACCCGCTGCAACGATAGATCCTGTGATATCAGAGCCTCCACGCGAGAAAGTACAAATTTGATTATCAGGGGTAACACCAAAGAAACCAGGGATTACAAGAACCTCATCTGATTCACGAAGCTCCTCCAACTTGTCATAGGCTCCTGGAAGGATACGAGCATTCCCAGGTTCGCTTGAGACAAAAATACCAGCTTGGCGAGGGTGAACGTAACGTGCTTCAATACCGTTATTACGGAAATATTCTGCGATTAATTTTGCGTTATTATCTTCCCCTGCAGCTAGGAAAGTATCATAAAGGAAATCATTGTCTTCAATAGGAAGAGTGGCAAGATCGTTGATAGATTTAGCAATCTTCGCCATTTCTGTTGATTTGAAGCCTAGCTCATCGACCATAGCTTGATAGCGGTTAATAATCCATTCTTGGTCAGCTTTGACATCAGCACCTTTTGTGTAGTGTTTATAGTATTTAATCAAGGCGTCTGTGACTTTGGTATCTTCATCGTTACGTTTACCTGGGGCAGAGACAACGACAAAGCGACGTTCAGGGTCAGATTTTACAATGTTTAAGACTTTTTCTAATTGTGTGGCTGAAGCAAGCGAGCTTCCACCGAATTTGATGACTTTCATAGTTACTCCAAAAATTTTAAATTACTCTACAATTATAGCAAAATTCTGACAATTTGTCACATTGTTTTTAAAAGCGAGTAAGATTTAGAATGATTATGGTACAATAAAGTAAGAAAGAGGAGGATATCCCGTGGTAGAGGCAATTATTTTTGATATGGATGGTGTCCTTTTTGACACTGAAAAATATTATTATGATCGACGTGCAAGTTTCTTAGCTCAAAAGGGAATTTCAATCGACCATTTACCCCCGTCTTTCTTTATAGGTGGAAATACTAAGCAAGTTTGGGAAAATATTCTCAGAGATGACTATGATAACTGGGATGTGCCAACTTTACAAGAAGAGTATAATGCCTATAAACAAGACAACCCCTTACCCTACAAAGAATTAATCTTTCCTGATGTTTTGAAAGTCTTGAATGAAGTGAAATCTCGAGGGCTGAAAATAGGTTTGGCTTCTAGCTCAGTGAAGGCAGATATCCTTAGAGCTTTGGAGGAAAATCATTTGGATGGTTTCTTTGATGTGGTTCTTTCAGGAGAAGAATTTAAAGAGAGTAAACCCAATCCAGAGATTTATCTGACAGCATTGAAGCATTTGAACGTGGAAGCAAATCAGGCTTTGATTATCGAAGATAGCGAAAAGGGGATTGCTGCTGGCGTTGCTGCTGGCGTTGAGGTCTGGGCCATAAAAGATAATCGTTTTGGCATGGATCAGGGAGCAGCCAAAGGTTTGTTGGATAACCTCATAGATGTTTTGGACTTATTGGAGTAACAGAGACACCGAGTTGTAGAGCTCGGTGTTTTGATATATCAAATTAAAAAACTCTAAGTTTCTGTTGACCTTTAGGTGGACTATGGTATACTAGAAAATAATGATGAATGATTTGATAATCAAATTATCTATTCATCAAATAAAATTGTATAAAAACATAAAGAACATGCGGTTTTCATATAGGAACTAGTTATCGGAGGAATGTAAAAAATGGCTTACGAAACAATTCTTTATAGTGTTGAAGAGGGAGTAGCAACTTTGACACTTAATCGTCCAGAAGTGCAAAATGGATTTAATATTCCAGTTTGTGATGAAATTATGGCTGCAATTGAAGAAGCTAATCAAGATGCGTCAGTAAAATTCTTGGTAATCAATGCTAATGGGAAAGTCTTTTCTGTTGGTGGAGACCTTGATCAAATGCAAAAAGCGGTTGCTGTAGATGATGTGCAGTCTTTGGTTCGTATTGCTGAGCAGGTAAATGAAATTTCATTTGCTCTTAAAAAATTGCCTAAGCCAGTTATTATGGTTGTTGATGGACCTTGTGCTGGTGCTGCAGCTAACTTAGCTGTTGCAGCAGACTTTACCATTGCATCTGATAAGGCTAAATTCATCCAAGCTTTTGTAGGTGTTGGTTTGGCACCTGACGCTGGAGGTCTTTACCTTTTGACACGTTCAATTGGTATCAACCGTGCGACTCAAATTACCATGACAGGAGAGCCAGTATCAGCTGAAAAAGCCTTGGACTGGGGAATTGCCTATAAGGTTGTCGAATCAGAAAAACTTGAAAAAACAGTTAGTCAGCTGATTAAAAAATTGAACCGTTCTTCAGTGAACTCCTTCAAAGCTATTAAAGAAATGGTTTGGGAATCTGAATTTGCAGGATGGGAAAATTATGCTAAGTTGGAACTTGACTTGCAAAAATCTCTTGCCTTTACAGAGGACTTCAAGGAAGGGGTTCGTGCTTATAGTGAGCGACGTCGACCTAAATTCCAAGGGAAATAACCACATTTTCTAAAAGAAAAACTAAAGTTTTTTAATCGGGCTTGCGAATTTAGTTTGAGTCTGATATAATTTGAAAGTCAAAGTTTTATTGAAAGGAGTCTGGTGTGAATTACGACAAAATTGATGGCTATCTTGTTGATATTTTTAATAACGTAGTTATTATCGAAGAAGCAAGTTTGAAGAATTCAAAGTTTAACGATGTTTCCCTCAAGGAAATGCATACCATTGATGTGATCGGTACACATCCAGATACGACACCAAGTGCAGTAGCTAAAGAACTCATGCTAACGCTTGGTACTGTAACAACTTCTCTCAATAAACTTGAAAAGAAAGGTTATATTGTCCGTACACGTTCATCGGTTGACCGTCGTGTGGTCCATCTATCACTTTCTAAAAAGGGTCGTTTGGTCTATCGTCTTCACCGTCGTTTTCATAAATCAATGGTGATGAGAATTACGGAAGGCTTTAATGACGAGGAATTGAAGGTTATGAGCAAGGGATTGGAAAATCTCCACGCCTTTCTTGAGGAGTTGAAATAATGGCATTTGCAAAAATTAGTCAGGTTGCCCATTATGCACCTGCTCAGGTCGTGACTAATGATGACCTATCAAAAATCATGGATACTAGCGACGAGTGGATTCGCTCACGCACAGGTATTCAGGAACGTCGCATCTCATTGAATGAGAACACGAGTGATTTAGCCACCAATGTTGCTCATCAGCTATTAGAAAAATCAGGATTATCGCCAGAGGAGCTAGACTTTGTTTTAGTTGCAACGATTTCTCCGGATAGCTCTATGCCGTCAGTAGCGGCTCGAGTTCAAGGAGCAATCGGTGCAGTCAATGCTTTTGCTTTTGACATTACTGCAGCATGTAGTGGTTTCGTCTTTGCCTTGGCAACAGCAGAAAAATTGATTAAGTCAGGTGTCTACAAAAAAGGTCTAGTTATTGGTGCGGAAGTCCTTTCTAAAACTTTAGACTGGTCTGACCGTACAACAGCTGTCCTCTTTGGAGATGGTGCTGGCGGAGTCCTCCTGGAAGAAACTGAAGAAGAACATTTCTTCGGAGAATCTTTGAATACCGATGGTAGCAAGGGTGGTCTTGAGTCAGGAGCCTCTGCAGTTATCTCGCCTTATTCAGATGAGTCTGATCAGCCTAATCCCTATATGCAAATGGATGGGAAAGCGATCTTTGATTTTGCCGTTAAGACAGTTTCAAAGAGCATTAAGGCCTTGGTTGAAGAAAAAGGTGAACCTGATTACTTCCTGCTTCATCAAGCTAACATTCGTATTTTGGATATTATGGCTAAGAAAATCGATGTCAGTCGTGATAAATTCTTGGCAAACATGATGTCTTACGGTAATACCAGTGCGGCAAGTATCCCAATTTTGCTTTCTGAAAACGTGGCAAATGGGACCTTAAAATTAGACAGCGGTCAAACAATTCTTTTATCAGGTTTTGGTGGGGGTTTGACATGGGGCAGTCTTATTGTTAAAATCTAGTTATATAAATTATGCACCAGCATAGATTATAAGAAATATATTTATCTTAAAGGAGAAATTAAAATGGCAGTATTTGAAAAAGTACAAGAAATCATCGTTGAAGAACTTGGGAAAGACGCAGAAGAAGTAAAAGTAGAAACTACTTTTGACGAACTTGATGCTGACTCACTTGATGTATTCCAAGTTATCTCAGAAATCGAAGATGAATTCGATATCCAAATCGAAACTGAAGAAGGTCTTAACACTGTTGGTGACCTTGTTGCTTACGTAGAAGAAAAAACTAAATAAGCAGGGCATAGAGAATATTCTTATTTGGGATATTCTCCTTTGTTTATACAATTACTTTGATTATTAAACTATTTATTTGATTAGAAAATCGAAAAAAAGGTGAAAAATGAAATCTCGTATTACAGAACAGTTAGGAATTAAATATCCAATCTTCCAAGGTGGTATGGCTTGGGTCGCTGATGGTGATCTAGCAGGTGCCGTTTCAAATGCTGGTGGACTCGGAATTATTGGTGGTGGTAATGCCCCTAAAGAAGTGGTAAAAGCTAATATCGATAGAGTGAAACAAATCACTGACAAACCATTCGGTGTTAATATCATGCTTTTGTCACCATTTGCAGATGACATCGTTGACCTCGTTATCGAAGAGGGTGTTAAGGTTGTTACAACAGGTGCTGGAAACCCAGGTAAATACATGGAACGCTTCCACGAAGCAGGTATCACAGTTATTCCAGTTATTCCATCAGTTGCACTTGCTAAGCGTATGGAAAAACTTGGTGCTGATGCTGTTGTCGCAGAAGGTATGGAAGCTGGTGGTCACATCGGTAAATTGACAACTATGGCTCTTGTTCGCCAGGTTGCGGATGCGGTATCTATCCCAGTTATTGGTGCTGGTGGTGTTGCTGATGGACGTGGTATGGCTGCTGTTCTTATGCTTGGAGCAGAAGCTGTTCAGGTTGGTACGCGTTTCGCTGTTGCTAAGGAATCTAATGCTCACCAAAACTTCAAAGATAAGATTTTGAAGGCTAAAGATATCGATACTGTTATTTCAGCTTCTGTTGTTGGACACCCAGTTCGTGCGATTAAGAATAAATTGGCTACAGAATATAACCAAGCTGAAAAAGATTTCTTGGCTGGTAAGAAAACTCAAGAGGAAATTGAAGAACTTGGTGCAGGTGCCCTTCGTAACGCGGTAGTTGATGGAGATGTGGAATATGGTTCAGTCATGGCTGGACAAATTGCAGGTCTTGTTCGTAAAGAAGAAACGTGTGCAGAAATCTTGGAAGACCTTTACACAGGTGCTGCCAAGGTGATTAAAGAAGAAGCTGCTCGTTGGGCAGATGTAAACGTCTAAAAAACGTCGAAAGGATTAGGATAGTGACAAAACGTGCGTTCTTATTTGCTGGTCAAGGGGCTCAGAAATTGGGCATGGCGAGCGATTTGTATGCGGCTTATCCCGTTGTCAAAGAGACATTTGATACGGCTAGTCGTATTCTAGGTTATGATTTGCGTGAATTGATTGATTCTAACGAAGAAAAACTTAATCAGACACGCTATACTCAACCAGCTATTTTGACAACGTCAGTAGCCATTTATCGTCTCTTGGCAGAAAATGGTATCACTCCTGATATTGTTGCCGGCCTCTCTTTGGGTGAATATTCTGCCCTAGTTGCGGCTGGAGCACTCTCATTTGAGGATGCGGTAGCCTTGGTTGCTAAACGTGGAGAATTCATGGAAACAGCGGCTCCTGCTGGAAGTGGGAAAATGGTTGCAGTCATGAATACAGATCCAAGTTTGATTGAAGAAATCTGTCAAAAAGCATCTGAAAAGGGTGTAGTAACGCCTGCTAACTATAATACTCCAGCACAAATTGTTATTGGTGGTGAAGTTGAGGCTGTTGATTATGCTGTGGAATTGCTTAAAGAAGCTGGTGCTAAACGTCTGATTCCTCTTAATGTTTCAGGACCGTTCCATACAGCTTTACTTGAATCAGCTAGTCAAAAATTGGCAGCAGAACTTGAGAAAGTGTCATTCACTGACTTTAAGCTTCCTTTGGTAGGTAATACTGAGGCTCAAATCATGAAGTCAGAAGACGTCAAAGCACTTTTGGCTCGTCAGGTGATGGAACCTGTACGTTTTTATGATTCGATTGCCACTATCCAAGAATTTGGTGTAGATGAAGTAATTGAGATTGGTCCAGGAAAAGTCTTGTCAGGCTTCTTGAAGAAAATTGATAAAACCTTACCAACTCATAATGTTGAAGATCAAGCTAGTCTTGATGCCCTTCTTAATGTTTAAAACGAGGTAAACATGGAACTTAAGAATAAAAATGTTTTTGTAACAGGTTCAACACGTGGAATTGGATTAGCTGTGGCACACAAATTTGCTAGTCTTGGTGCCAATGTTGTTCTAAATGGACGTTCTGAAATCTCTGAGGACTTGCTTGCACAGTTTGCAGATTATGGTGTAACTGTTGTAGGTATCTCAGGTGATATTTCTAACAGTGAAGATGCTAAACGTATGGTAGCTGAAGCTATTGAAAAGCTTGGTAGTGTTGATGTGCTAGTTAATAATGCTGGTATCACTAACGATAAGTTGATGTTGAAGATGAGTGAAGAAGATTTTGAACGTGTCTTGAAAATCAACTTGACTGGTGCTTTCAATATGACACAGGCTGTCTTAAAACCAATGTCTAAGGCTCGTCAAGGTGCCATCATCAATATGTCATCTGTTGTAGGTCTTATGGGGAATATTGGTCAAGCTAACTATGCAGCTTCAAAAGCTGGTTTGATTGGTTTCACTAAATCAGTAGCGCGTGAAGTTGCGGCCCGTGGTGTCCGTGTCAATGCTATCGCTCCTGGTTTCATTGAATCAGATATGACTGACGCTATTCCAGAGAAAATGAAAGATGCTATGATTGCTCAAGTACCAATGAAACGTATTGGTCAAGCAGAAGAAGTGGCAGAAGTTGCAGCATTCTTGGCTAGTCAAGAATATCTCACAGGTCAAACCATCGCTATTGATGGTGGTATGACCATGCAATAATTGATTTTCAATATCAAAAATCATTTACTAGAATATCCATCCGACAAAAGGAGAATATATATGTCTACAAATCGTGTTGTTGTTACAGGTTACGGCGTGACCTCACCAATCGGTAATACACCAGAAGAATTTTGGAACAGTCTTCATGACGGTAAAATTGGTATTAAGCCAATTACTAAGTTTGATGCTTCTGAAATTCCAGTCTTTAACGCTGGTGAAATCCAAGATTTCCCGTTCGATAAATACTTTGTGAAAAAAGATACTAATCGTATGGACACTTACTCACTTTATGCGATTTATGCTGCTATGGAAGCTCTTGAAACTTCAGGACTTAACATGGAAGAAGAAGATCGTGATCGTGTTGGTGTTATCGTGTCATCTGGTATCGGTGGTCTCCAAGAACTTGAAGATCAAATCATTCGTATGCACGAACGTGGTATGAAACGTATCAAACCAATGTTTATCCCTAAAGCACTCTCAAACATGGGTGCTGGTAACATTGCTCTTAAAATTGGTGCTCAAGGGGTATGTAAATCCGTGACAACTGCTTGTGCCTCTGCCAATGATGCAATCGGTGAGGCCTTCCGTGAAATTAAATTCGGTTTGCATGATGTTGTCTTGGCTGGTGGTGCTGAAGCTTCAATCACTAAGATTGGTATCGGTGGTTTCAATGCTCTTACAGCACTTTCAACAACAGAGGATCCAGAACGTTCATCAATTCCATTTGATAAAGACCGTAATGGTTTTGTTATGGGTGAAGGTGCAGGGGTTCTCGTTATCGAAAGCTTGGAACATGCTCAAAAACGTGGTGCTAACATCTTGGCTGAGATTGTTGGTTACGGATCAAACTGTGATGCCTACCACATGACAACACCAACTCCAGACGGTTCTGGTGCTGCTAAAGCAATTAAATTGGCTATCAATGAAGCTGGTATCAAACCTGAAGATGTTGATTATGTTAATGCTCACGGGACATCAACACCTGCCAATGAAAAAGGTGAAAGTGGTGCCATTGTTTCTGTACTTGGTAAAGATGTTCCAGTTTCATCTACTAAATCATTTACAGGTCACTTGCTAGGTGCTGCTGGTGCGGTTGAAGCTATTGCAACAATCGAAGCTATTCGTCATAGTTATGTACCGAAAACTGCTGGTACAAAAGAATTGTCTGACTACATCGAAGCTAATGTTGTTTATGGTGAAGGTCAAGAAGCTGATATTGAGTACGCAATTTCAAATACTTTCGGTTTTGGTGGACACAATGCTGTTCTTGCCTTTAAACGTTGGGAGGCTTAATTCATGAATATTTCTGAAATCAAAGATTTGTTGGCTCAATTTGATGCATCAACTTTGCGTGAATTTTCATACAAAAACAATGGTGAAGAATTGAACTTGAGCAAAAATCAAACAAGTTCAGTAACAGCTGCCCCAGTAGCTCCTACAGTTGAAGTAGTTGCGCCAGCTCCCCAGGCTCCGGTTGCTCCAGTAGCAGCACCTGCTGCTGTTGAAACTCCAGCAACACCAGTTGAAGAAGCTTCTGCACCACCTCAAGCTGCTGAAGGAGAAGTGGTTGAAAGTCCACTTGTCGGTGTGGCTTACTTGTCTCCATCACCTGAAAAACCAGCCTTTGTTTCTGTTGGAGACACTGTTAAGAAAGGTCAAACTCTTCTTATCGTTGAAGCGATGAAGGTTATGAATGAAGTGCCAGCACCTAAAGATGGTGTTATTACTGAAATCTTGGTAGCAAATGAAGAAGTTGTTGACTACGGAAAAGGATTGGTACGCATCAAATGACAATTGATATTAATGCTATTCGTGAAGCTTTACCACACCGTTATCCAATGCTTTTGGTTGACCGTGTGCTAGAAGTTTCAGAAGACGAAATCACAGCTATTAAAAATGTAACGATCAATGAACCTTTCTTTAATGGACATTTTCCTCAATACCCAGTTATGCCTGGCGTTCTTATCATGGAAGCTCTTGCGCAAACAGCTGGTGTTCTTGAATTGTCTAAACCTGAAAATAAGGGCAAATTAGTCTTTTACGCAGGTATGGATAAGGTTAAATTTAAAAAACAAGTGGTTCCTGGTGACCAACTTGTTATGACAGCTAAGTTTGTTAAACGTCGTGGAACAATTGCTGTTGTTGAAGCTAAGGCTGAAGTCGATGGTAAACTTGCTGCATCAGGTACTTTGACTTTTGCTATTGGAAGCTAATGTTTTGTGAAAATCCTTCTGGCGACAGTCGGAAAGGATTTTTCTTTAGACATTGGTCTATCACATAGAAAGGAAATCAACACAGACTATCGAAAAATGTCTGATGTTATCTTGTTTTATGTTTAAAAAATTATTGATTGCCAATCGTGGTGAAATTGCAGTGCGTATTATCCGTGCAGCGCGTGAATTGGGGATCCAAACGGTTGCTATTTATTCTGAAGCGGATAAGGATTCTCTCCATACTATGCTCGCTGATGAAGCTATTTGTATCGGGCCTGCAAAATCAACGGATTCTTATTTGAATATGAATCGTGTCCTATCAGCTGCTATTGTGACTGAGGCTCAAGCTATTCACCCAGGGTTTGGTTTCTTGAGTGAAAACTCTAAATTTGCCACTCTCTGTGAAGAAATGAACATCAAGTTTATTGGTCCTTCAGGCGAAGTCATGGACAAGATGGGTGACAAAATCAATGCCCGTGCTGAAATGATTAAGGCTAATGTCCCTGTAATTCCTGGTTCAGATGGTGAAGTCTTTACAGCTGAGGAGGCTTTGGAAGTTGCCAACCGTCTTGGTTACCCAGTAATGCTTAAGGCTTCTGCCGGTGGTGGCGGTAAGGGGATTCGTAAGGTTAACACTGAAGAAGAGTTAGCTCCTGCCTTTGAATCTGCGTCACAAGAAGCTAAAGCAGCCTTTGGTAATGGGGCGATGTATATTGAAAAAGTTATTTACCCAGCTCGTCATATCGAGGTTCAAATTTTGGGAGATAGCTATGGCAACATTGTTCACCTAGGTGAGCGTGATTGCTCTCTTCAACGTAATAACCAAAAGGTCTTGGAAGAATCACCTTCAGTTGCTATTGGTAAGACTCTTCGTCACGAAATTGGTTCTGCAGCTGTCCGTGCTGCTAAGGCTGTTAATTATGAAAATGCGGGTACTATCGAGTTCCTTCTTGATGAAAAAACAGGTCAGTTCTACTTCATGGAAATGAATACCCGTGTTCAAGTTGAGCACCCAGTTACAGAATTTGTAAGTGGTGTGGATATTGTTAAAGAACAAATCCGTATTGCAGCAGGTGAAAAACTCTCTGTGACCCAAGATGATATTGAAATCAAGGGACATGCTATTGAGTGTCGTATCAATGCAGAAAATCCTAAGTTCAACTTTGCACCTAGTCCAGGGAAAATTAGCAATCTCTACCTACCTAGTGGTGGTGTTGGTCTTCGTGTAGACAGTGCAGTCTATCCTGGCTATACTATTCCACCTTACTATGATTCAATGATTGCCAAAATCATTGTTCATGGAGAGAATCGATTTGAGGCACTCATGAAGATGCAACGTGCCCTTTACGAGCTCGAAATCGATGGTGTTGTGACTAATGCTGACTTCCAGTTGGATTTGATTTCAGATCGTAGCGTTATCGCTGGGGATTATGATACGTCCTTCTTGATGGAGACCTTCCTACCAGATTATCAGAATCGTGAGGAATAAAGTTTATGGGATTATTTGATCGAAAAGAAAAGTATATCCGTATCAATCCTAACCGTTCTGTACGTAATGGGGTTGATCACCAAGTGCCAGAAGTTCCAGATGAACTTTTTGCCAAATGTCCTGGTTGTAAACAAGCTATTTATCAAAAGGACTTGGGACAAGCTAAAATCTGTCCAAATTGTTCTTATACCTTCCGTATTTCCGCTAAAGAACGTCTCGATTTAACGGTTGATGAGGGTTCATTCCAAGAACTTTTTACTGGTATTAAAACTGAAAATCCATTGAATTTCCCAGGTTATATGGAGAAATTAGCAGCGACTAAGGAAAAAACAGGTCTTGATGAAGCTGTTGTAACCGGCGTTGCAAGTATCAAGGGGCAAAAAACAGCCTTGGCCATTATGGATTCTAACTTTATCATGGCTTCAATGGGAACTGTTGTTGGTGAGAAAATCACCAAACTCTTTGAACATGCGATTGAGGAAAAACTTCCAATTGTTATTTTTACAGCATCTGGTGGTGCCCGTATGCAAGAAGGAATCATGAGTTTGATGCAGATGGCCAAGATTTCAGCCGCTGTAAAACGTCATTCGAATGCTGGCTTGTTGTATTTGACTGTATTGACAGATCCAACAACTGGTGGGGTTACAGCAAGTTTCGCCATGGAAGGCGATATCATCTTAGCTGAGCCACAAACCTTGATTGGTTTCGCAGGTCGTCGTGTTATTGAAAACACAGTTCGCGAAACTTTGCCAGATGATTTCCAAAAGGCTGAGTTCCTTCAAGAACATGGTTTTGTTGATGCCATTGTTAAACGTACAGAGTTGGCTGATACCATTGCCACACTCTTATCATTCCATGGAGGTGTTCAATGAGCGACGTAGCACGTATTTTAAAAGAAGCGCGTGACCAAGGCCGTTTAACTGCTTTGGACTTTGCCCAAGGAATCTTCGATGACTTTATCGAACTTCATGGCGACCGTAATTTCCGTGACGATGGTGCCATTATTGGTGGTATTGGTCGTTTAAATGGCCAAGCGGTTACTGTAGTGGGTATCCAAAAAGGTAGAAACCTACAAGATAACCTTAACCGTAACTTTGGGCAACCTCATCCAGAGGGCTATCGTAAGGCTCTTCGCCTCATGAAACAGGCTGAAAAGTTTGGTCGTCCAGTTGTTACCTTTATCAATACTGCAGGTGCTTATCCTGGTGTTGGAGCAGAGGAACGTGGACAAGGTGAGGCAATTGCGCGTAACCTTATGGAAATGAGTGATCTTAAGGTGCCAATTATTGCCATCATCATTGGTGAAGGTGGTTCGGGAGGAGCTCTTGCCTTGGCGGTAGCCGATAAGGTTTGGATGCTTGAAAATACCATCTACTCTATCTTGAGTCCGGAAGGGTTTGCGACTATTCTCTGGAAAGATGGCTCACGTTCAGAAGAGGCAGCAGAGTTGATGAAGATTACATCAGGCGAGTTGCTTAATATGGGAATCGTTGATAAGGTGATTCCAGAACGTGGTTACTTTACAAGTGAAATTATTGAAGCAATTAAGACAGCAATTGTAGATGAGTTGGCAGAATTAAGCCAATTATCAACAGAGGACTTGCTTGAAGCGCGTTATCAACGTTTTAGAAAATACTAAAAAAACATTGGGATATATCCCAATGTTTTTTATACGGTATGGCGTTCGAAGGCTTGGTCTGAGATACCTTGTTCAAGGATAAGTTTAGCCCATTCCTTAGCTGAATGAAGACTGTGATCCTTGTAGTTACCACAAGATTCAATGGTTGTCCCTGGAACATCTTCCCATGTAATCTCGTTAGCGATAGCTTCAAGACTAGATTTGATAACTTTGGCAATTTCTGTAGGATCTTGTTTACCCCACATAATCATATGGAAACCTGTACGGCAACCAAATGGTGAGCAATCAATAAGGCCATCGATACGTTGACGGATCAGTTTAGCGAGTAGGTGTTCGATAGTATGAAGACCACCTGTATCAATACTGTTTTCATTAGGTTGAATCAAACGGATATCAAAGTTTGTGATGATATCTCCTTTAGGTCCAACTTCCTCTGAAATAAGACGGACATAAGGTGCTTTTACAATAGTGTGATCAAGTTCAAAACTTTCAACAGTAACGTCTTTTGGCATGGTAATACCTCCCTATTCTAATAGAGTTATGATACCACAAAATCAGTTTAAAGTTCTAGTATTTATTTGAGGAATTGCTGTAAATATGATACACTAGAAGACGGTTTTCTTTAGGGAAACCTTAGAAAAGTTGAGGTAAAGACATGATAAACATGATAATTTTAGTTGTCTTTGCACTCATTGGTTTAGTCGTTGGATATTTAGCAATTTCTATTAAACTTAGCAAAGCTAAGGAACAAGCAGAAACTACCTTGCTAAAGGCAGAACAAGACGCTGTGAATCTTCGCAGTCAGGCAGAACATGATGCAGATCATCTGCGTGTGACTGCTGAACGCGAAAGTAAGGCTCAACGTAAAGAGTTCTTGTTAGAAGCAAAAGAGGAAGCTAGAAAATATCGAGAAGATATTGAAAAAGAATTCAAATCTGAACGTCAAGAGCTTAAACAAATGGAAAATCGTTTAACAGAACGTGCAACCAGCCTTGATCGTAAGGATGAAAATCTATCAAGTAAAGAACTTACCCTCGAGAAGAAAGAGCAGAGTCTTGCTGACAAATCTAAACATCTTAATGAGCGTGAAGAGAATGTGACTCAGTTGGAGGCTGAGAAGCAAGCTGAACTTGAACGTGTTGGTCAGATGACCATTGCAGAGGCGCGTGAGGTAATCTTAACGGAGACTGAGAATAATCTGACTCATGAGATTGCAACACGTATCAAAGATGCAGAAGCACAGGTTAAAGATACTGTTGATAAGAAGGCCAAAAATTTGTTGGCGCAAGCTATGCAACGCTTGGCTGGAGATTATGTTACTGAACAAACAGTAACCACTGTTCATCTTCCAGATGACAATATGAAAGGTCGTATCATTGGACGTGAGGGGCGTAACATCCGTACGCTTGAAAGTCTAACAGGTATTGACGTTATTATTGACGATACTCCAGAAGTGGTTGTCCTTTCTGGTTTCGATCCAGTTCGTCGTGAAATTGCACGCATGACTCTTGAGGCCTTGATTAAGGACGGTCGTATCCATCCGGCTCGTATTGAAGAGTTGGTTGAGAAGAGCCGTCAGGAAATGGATAACCGTATCCGTGAATATGGTGAAGAGGCAGCCTACGAAATTGGCGCTATGAATCTTCATCCTGATTTGATTAAGATTATGGGACGCTTGCAGTTCCGTACGTCGTATGGTCAAAACGTCCTTCGTCACTCAGTTGAAGTTGGTAAATTAGCAGGTATCATGGCTGGTGAATTGGGTGAAAATGTTGCCCTTGCTCGTCGTGCTGGATTCCTTCACGATATGGGGAAAGCCATTGACAAAGAAGTCGAAGGTAGCCACGTAGAGATTGGTGCAGAGTTTGCACGTAAGTACAAAGAACATCCAGTTGTGGTCAATGCCATTGCCAGCCACCATGGCGATGTAGAACCTGAGAGCGTTATTGCAGTTATTGTAGCTGCAGCAGATGCTTTGAGTTCGGCTCGTCCAGGGGCTCGTAATGAATCTGTTGAGAATTATGTCAAACGCCTTCGTGATTTGGAAGAAATTGCATCAAGCTTTGACGGTGTTCAAACAAGCTTCGCCCTTCAAGCTGGTCGTGAAATTCGTATTATGGTTCATCCAAACAAAATCTCAGATGATGAAGTTACAATCTTGTCTCACAAGGTACGTGAACAAATTGAGAAGAATTTGGATTACCCAGGAAATATTAAGGTTACAGTCATTCGTGAATTCCGTGCGGTTGACTATGCCAAATAAGATAAGAGAGCCGAAAGGCTTTTTTATTTTGCCCTTCATACTGAAAGGGGTATTCTTTTTGAAAATGTAAGAACTTTCTTATCAAATTGCGTCATTTTGGTAGATAAGTATTTTATAATGAAATATTTTGATTTTTTTTGACTGTTTCTAGTTGACAGTTATTAAAAATTTAGTATAATAGTTTTTGTAAACGATTACAGAAGGAGAGATTATGCTAAAGTCTGAACGTAAGCAGATTATCTTGTCTCAGTTGAAACAAGATGGTTTTGTCACTTTGGAAAACCTAACTGTTTTGTTAAGTGATACTTCCGAGTCGACGATTCGTCGCGACTTGGACGAGTTAGCGGCAGATGGCCAACTTAAACGTGTTCATGGCGGTGCTGAAAGCATTCATGGTCTAAAGGAAGAAATTGCCAATAGTCAAAAAGCTATTAGAAACGTTCAAGAAAAGGCTCAGTTAGCTGGTTATGCTGCCGATTTGATTAAGGAAGGTGATGTCGTCTTTCTTGAGGCTAGTACAACAAATGAACTTTTGATTCCACATTTGGCTAATCGTCAGGTAACGGTTGTGACTAATTCTATCCACCATGCGGTTAAGCTAGTAGATCTCGGTGTTAGCACTAGGATTGTTGGAGGAAAGGTTAAACATTCAACGGATGCTTCTATTGGAAGTACTGCTCAAGAGCAAATCAGACAACTGAATTTTGATTGTGCGTTCATTGGTGCTAATGGCGTTGATGCTAATTATTTCACCACACCAGACATGGAAGAGGCAGTTATCAAACGGACGGTTATAGCTAATGCGCAAAAAGCCTATGTTCTAGCGGATGCCTCTAAACTTGGTCAGATTACCTATGCTAAGGTAGCCGAGGTCGAGAAAGTAACCATAATTACAAATGCTTCGGAAGAAGAGCTCCTAAAAGAATTAAAAGAGAAAACGAGGGTTATTGAAGTATGATTTATACTGTAACGCTGAATCCATCAATCGACTTCATTGTTCGTATCGACAAGGTAGAGATTGGTGAGGTTAACCGCATGGAGAGTGATGATAAGTTCGCTGGCGGTAAGGGGATTAATGTTAGTCGTATTTTGCAACGTTTAGGTGTCGATAATACTGCAACGGGCTTCATCGGTGGTTTTACAGGACGTTTTGTGACAGATGGTTTGGATGCAGAAGGTATTAAAACCAAGTTTGTAGCTGTGGATCAAGACACACGTATTAATGTTAAAATCAAGGCTGACCAAGAAACTGAAATTAACGGTGCAGGACCTGTCATTAATGAGTATCAATTGGCTGAATTGGAAGCAGTTCTTTCAAGTGTAAGTGCTGATGATGTGGTTGTTTTTGCTGGATCAGCACCAAGCAATCTTGGAAACAAGGTCTATAACAAATTGATTCCACTAGTGCGTGAAACTGGTGCACAGGTTGTCTGTGACTTTGAAGGTCAAACCTTGCTTGATTCCTTGGCTTACCAACCACTCTTGGTAAAACCAAATAACCATGAATTAGAAGCTATTTTCAATGTCAAACTTAATGGTTTGGCTGATGTTGAAAAATATGCGCGTGAAATCCTTGCTAAGGGTGCACAGAACGTTATCATCTCAATGGCAGGTGATGGAGCTCTGCTTGTCACACCAGAGGCTGCTTACTTTGCCAAACCAATTAAGGGGACAGTTAAAAACTCTGTTGGTGCGGGTGACTCAATGGTTGCTGGTTTCACTGGTGAGTTTGTTAAATCAGGTGATCCAATTGAGGCTCTCAAGTGGGGAGTGGCGTGTGGAACATCTACTGCTTTCTCAGATGACTTAGCGACAATTGAATTTATTAAAGAAACATACAATAAAGTAGAGGTAGAAAAACTATGAAAATTCAGGATTTACTGAACAAAAAAGTAATGTTGCTTGACCTTCAAGCAACTACAAAAGAAGCTGCTATCGATGAAATGATTAACAGCTTGGTTGACAACGGTGTTGTGACTGACTTTGATGTTTTCAAAGCAGGTATTATGGCTCGTGAAGCACAAACATCAACTGGTTTGGGTGATGGAATCGCTATGCCACACAGTAAAAATGCTGCAGTAAAAGAAGCAACAGTACTTTTTGCTAAATCTAATAAAGGTGTAGATTACGAATCACTTGATGGTCAACCTACAGACCTCTTCTTTATGATTGCTGCTCCAGAGGGAGCAAATGACACTCACTTGGCAGCCCTTGCTGAGTTGTCAAAATACCTTATGCAAGATGGTTTTGCAGATCGTTTGCGTAAGGTGACTTCTCCAGATGAAGTGATTGCTGCTTTTAATACTGGCGAAGAAGAAGCACAAGCTGAGGAAGCTAAGAAAGCACAAGCTGTTAAAGAAGCAGCTTCAAGCGATAAACCACTTATCGTAGCTGTAACAGCTTGTACAACTGGTATTGCTCACACTTACATGGCTGAAGAATCACTGATTAAAACAGGTGAAGAAATGGGAGTCAATGTTCGTGTTGAAACTAACGGTGCTTCAGGTGTCGGAACACCATTGACTGCTGAAGAAATCAGTAAGGCTGTAGGTGTTATCGTAGCGGCAGACAAGGCAGTTGAAACAGCACGTTTTGATGGTAAAAAATTGCTTTCTAAACCAGTCGCTGCAGGAATTCGTCAACCTCAAGAATTAATCCAAAATATCTTGGATGGTAAGGCTGAAGTCTTCCATGCTGAAAATGCTGGAGCTGCTCAAGAATCAAGTGAGAAACTGAGCCTCGGTGGTGCCTTCTATAAACACTTGATGAGTGGGGTATCACAAATGCTTCCATTCGTTATCGGTGGTGGTATCATGATTGCGCTTGCCTTCTTGCTTGACCAAATCATGGGTGTTCCTAAAGATCAATTGTCACAACTTGGTTCTTACCATGAAATTGCTGCTCAATTCAAAGCAATTGGTGGTGCGGCCTTTGGTTTCATGCTTCCAGTACTTGCAGGTTACATTGCTTACTCTATCGCTGAAAAACCAGGTTTGGTTTCAGGTTTTGTAGCTGGTGCTATCGCATCAAGTGGTGCAGCCTTTGGTGGTGTTCCTTTTGGTTCAGGTGGTAAAGCAACCCTTGCCCTTGCCGGTGTATCTTCAGGTTTCCTTGGAGCTCTTGTTGGTGGTTTCCTTGCAGGTGGTGTTATCCTCGTTCTTCGTAAACTCTTGGCAGGTATCCCACGTGCTCTTGAAGGAATCCGTTCTATCTTGCTCTTGCCACTTCTAGGTGTATTTGCTACAGGTTTCTTGATGTTGGCAGTGAATATCCCAATGGCAGCAATCAATACAGGTCTTAATAACTTCTTGTCAAGCTTGTCAGGAAGCTCAGCCGTATTACTTGGTCTCCTTGTTGGTGGTATGATGGCAGTGGATATGGGTGGACCAGTCAACAAAGCAGCCTATGTCTTTGGTACTGGTACTCTCGCAGCAACAGTAACTTCAGGTGGTTCAGTTGTTATGGCAGCAGTTATGGCAGCTGGTATGGTTCCTCCATTGGCAGTCTTTGTAGCGACACTCTTATTTAAAGATAAATTTACCGAAGAAGAACGCAACTCTGGTTTGACAAACATCGTTATGGGACTCTCATTCATCACTGAAGGTGCAATCCCATTTGGTGCAGCTGATCCAGCACGTGCTATCCCAAGCTTTATCGTCGGTTCAGCTCTTACAGGTGCTCTCGTAGGTATGGCAGGAATCAAATTGATGGCACCACACGGAGGTATCTTCGTTATTGCCCTCACTTCAAATGCCCTTCTCTACCTTCTCTTCATCTTGATTGGTGCTGTGGTATCAGGTATCCTTTTCGGATTCCTCCGCAAACCACTTGATAAATAAGATATGATAAAACAATCTCGTTGTGACGGGATTGTTTTTTTGTGTCGTAGCAGATTTTTGTCAGGGTACCTATTTTATGATAAAGTATAGGCAGAAATGGCTTATCTAGTAGCTAATGCGCTGTATAAAGAAACATAAGAGGTAAAATATGGTAAAAGAATACGATTATATTGTCATTGGTGGTGGTTCTGGTGGGATTGCCAGTGCTAATCGTGCTGCTATGCACGGCGCTAAGGTTATTCTCTTTGAAGGAAAAGAGGTCGGCGGTACCTGCGTCAATGTGGGCTGTGTACCTAAAAAGGTTATGTGGTATGGTGCTCAGGTTGTTGAGACCCTTCACCGTTATGCAGGTGAGTATGGTTTTGATGTGACGATTAATAAGTTTGATTTTGCAACGCTTAAGGCCAATCGTCAGGCTTATATCGACCGTATCCATGGTTCTTATGAGCGTGGTTTTGATAGCAATGGCGTTGAACGTGTATACGAGTATGCAAGATTTGTTGACCCTCATACGGTTGAAGTAGCGGGTGAGCGTTATACAGCACCCCATATCCTTATTGCGACTGGTGGTCACGCCCTTTATCCAAACATTCCAGGTAGTGAATATGGGATTACCTCCGATGGTTTCTTTGAACTAGATGAGGTGCCAAAACGTACAGCTGTTATTGGTGCTGGCTACATCGCCGTTGAGGTTGCTGGTGTTCTCAATGCTCTTGGAAGTGATACACACCTCTTTGTGCGTAAAGATCGTCCATTGCGTACCTTTGATAAGGATATCGTTGATGTTTTAGTTGATGAAATGGCTAAATCTGGTCCGACCCTCCATACGCATGCTAATGTGACAGAGGTAGTGAAGAATGCAGATGATTCCTTAACCATTAGTTTTGATAATGGAGAAACGATTACTGTTGATTGCCTCATCTGGGCTATTGGACGCGCAGCCAACACCTCTGGTTTTGGACTTGAGAAGACAGGTGTTAAACTGACTGAAAAAGGAACAATCTATTCGGATGAGTTTGAAAATACATCTGTTCCTGGAATCTATGCCCTTGGCGATGTAACTGGTAAACTTGATTTGACACCAGTTGCAGTCAAGGCTGGACGTCAATTGTCAGAGAGAATCTTCAACAATAAAGCTGATGCTAAGCTTGATTACACTGATGTAGCCACTGTGGTCTTTAGCCATCCAGTCATTGGTGCTGTTGGGTTGACTGAGGAAAAGGCAATTGCCAAATATGGTTCGGAAAATATCAAGGTCTATAAATCTAGTTTTACTCCAATGTATACGGCTCTTGGAGATAATCGTCAGCCGTCAACCATGAAATTAGTAACACTTGGTGAGAATGAAAAAATCATCGGTCTTCATGGCATTGGCTACGGTGTCGACGAGATGATTCAAGGCTTCTCTGTGGCTATTAAGATGGGAGCAACTAAGGCTGATTTTGATAATACGGTTGCCATTCATCCAACAGGTTCAGAGGAATTTGTAACGATGAGATAGAAAAGTGAAGTCTGTTAACTGAGAGTTTCAGACTTTTCTTTGTGTCTGAATGGTTTCAATTGAAACCATCTATTCATCCAACAGGATCAGAAGAATTTGTGACGATGAGATAGAAAAGTAAAGTCTGTAAACCGAGAGTTTCAGGCTTTTCTTTGTGTTTAAATAGCAGCCTACACTTTGTGTAAAACTATAGATTGTCTAAATAAAAAAGGCCTTCAGGCCTTATTTTATTTAATTAAGTAGTTTCTTACTTCTGAGATAAAGTAAAGAGATCCAGTGACAACAAATAAGTCCTCAGAATCTGATGATTCAGCTTGTGCTAGCCAGTCTCTATAGTCGGCTGCACGTTTGAAGTCTTTGGGATAGTCGTCCAAGGGCAGTGCCTCAAAAAAGTCAAAGCTGGTTACCGTTATATCATAATCTTTCAATTCCTCTAGTAAGTCTGCCAAAGGCTTTCGTCTAAGTCCTGCAAATAGGATGTGTACCTTACGATTGGTAAAGTTATCTTTTAGTACCTGTTTTAAGCTGGCAATTCCTTGAGGGTTATGGGCACCGTCTAGATAAATATTGTTTCCTATCCACTCACTACGACCAGGCCAGTGTGTGTCACAAATACCATCTTGAATGCTCTTATTAGTAATCTTAGGAAATGTTTGAGCTAAGAGATGGGCAGCAGTGACAGCTAACCCAGCATTGTTTTCTTGATGTCGTCCTAGCATTGGTAGCTTAAGATCTGGACTTTCCCAATGGTCATAAGAAACTTGGATCGTTTGGTTGTCTTTCGGAAGCAGCTGAATTTCCCTATCAATGACGGCTAAAGGAGCTTGTAGGTCAAGTGATTTTTGGTTGAAAAAATGTTCAACTTCTGCAGAGACACGACCAAGTAAGATAGGTGTGTTTTCTGGCATGACGCCTGCCTTATGATTGGCAATGTCCAAAAGGCTATTGCCCAAGGTTTCAGTGTGATCAAAGCCGATTGAAGTACAGATGACAAGCTCTGGAGAAAGGACATTGGTCGAATCAAGGCGTCCACCAATACCTGCTTCAATGATAGCCATATCAACCTGTTTAAGGTCGAAGTAGAGGAACATGAGTAAGGTGACCAACTCGAATTCCGTTGGTCGGTCAAAAGCAGTGTGCTCTTCTAAATCATCAAGAAGAACCTGAGCTTTCTCGACAAGGCTAATCAAATCCTTATCAGGGATTTCTGTGCCGTTAATACTAATACGTTCGTTGAAACGAGTAATATAAGGTGAGGTAAAGGTCCCGACCTGATAGCCTGACTTTGTTAGGATATTTTGTAGGTAGCTTGTTGTTGATCCCTTACCGTTGGTCCCGACAATATGTACCGTTGGAAAGTGAGTCTGAGGGTTTCCGGCTTGTTTCAAAAGCCAACGCATACGTTCGAGTTGAGGGCGACGGCCATTGCCCTTGAAAGAATGGATAAAATTTAGAGTTTCTGTATAGTTCATAGGATTATAGAAAAAAGGCAGGGTTTCCTAGCCTTTTACATGTCTTAGTTAGAAGCGGCGTCACCAGTTGTTGCACCACCAGTAGTCGCATTGCCAGATGTTGTGTCTGCAGTAGCTGCTGATGAAGAAGTAGTCGTATTGCCACCAGTTGTTGTATCTGCTGATGAAGAATAGGTGTTAGTTCCTGCTTGGCTACTTGTTGCTGTGTCGGAATCAGTCGTATTTCCATAGCTAGATGAAGAAGTGCTAGATTCTTGGGTCTTATTGTTACCCTCTTTAATGACTACAGTTGACTGATTGGATGATGAATCAGAAGTGTCCTTATTTTTAGATGATGTAAAATTCATGATAGTGATTGAAGCTACAATGATTGACAAGATTGTCCCGACAGCAGTAAGGACTTTTTGGAAGGCAGTAAAGCCTTTTGTAACGTGTTCAGTCACCTTTGGTGCAGATTTTTTTTCTTCTTTTGATGAATGATTACGGCGTGAGTAATTTTCAGACATGATGCTCTCCTTAAAAATATTTCGTACTTTCTATTATATGATTTTCTCGCAAAAATTGCTAAAAAAATTATGCTATAATAAATAGTAAATAAAAATCGAGGAAAAATCATGATTTATTTTGATAATTCAGCCACTACGGTGCCTTATCCAGAGGCACTTAGAACCTATCAGGAAGTGTCCACGAAAATTTTTGGGAATCCATCCAGTTTACATCAATTAGGAACATCTGCGACGCGTATTTTGGAGGCTTCTCGTAAGCAAGTTGCGGACCTCATTGGAAAATCAGCCGATGAGATTTTCTTTACGTCTGGTGGAACCGAAGGTGACAACTGGGTTATCAAGGGTGTGGCCTTCGAAAAAGAACCTTATGGCAAACACATCATCGTTTCTGATATTGAACACCCTGCGGTAAAAGAGTCTGCTAAATGGCTTTCAGAGCATGGATTTGAAGTGTCCTATGCACCCGTTAATGCACAAGGTTTCGTGGATGTGAATGCTCTTGCTGGACTATTGCGACCTGATACTATCTTGGTTTCGGTTATGGCCGTTAATAACGAAATCGGATCAATCCAACCTATTCAAGCAATTTCAGACCTTCTAGCTGATGAGCCGACCATATCTTTCCATGTGGATGCTGTCCAGGCTATTGGGAAGATTCCTGTATCAGATTATTTAACAGACCGTGTTGACTTTGCAACTTTTTCTGGTCACAAGTTCCATGCTGTTCGAGGTGTAGGTTTTGTCTACAAGAAGAATGGGAAAAAAATTACACCGCTCTTAACAGGTGGTGGTCAAGAAAAAGACTTTCGTTCAACGACTGAAAATGTAGCTGGGATTGCGAGTATGGCTAAGGCCTTGCGCCTAGTCACTGATAAAGAGGAATTTTCTCTGCCTAAAATTGCTAAGATGAAAAAGATTATCTTTGATGAATTGGCTAAGTATGAGGACATTACTATTTTCTCAGGTGAGGGTGAAGACTTTGCGCCCAATATTTTGACCTTTGGAATCAAGGGTGTTCGTGGTGAAGTTATTGTCCATGCTTTTGAAGATCATCAAATCTATATTTCAACGACATCAGCATGTTCATCTAAGGCGGGAAAACCAGCAGGGACTCTCATTTCTATGGGTGTTCCGACTAAATTAGCTCAAACGGCTGTACGTATCAGTCTTGATGATGACAATGATATGGGACAGGTAGAACAGTTTCTCACGATTTTCAAGCAGGTCTACGCCAAGACACAAAAAGTGAGATAGCAAGATTTAAGCAATTTAACAATAAAACTAAATTCAAATTTAAAAGGAAAAGGAATGACACTAACATATTCAGAAATTATGGTTCGCTATGGTGAATTGTCTACCAAGGGCAAAAACCGTATGCGCTTTATCAATAAACTTAGAAATAACATCAAGGATGTTCTATCCATCTATCCAGATGTTAAAGTGACTTTTGACCGAGACCGTGGTCACATCTACCTCAACGGTACAGACTATGAGCCAGTAGCAGAGTCTTTGAAGCAAATTTTTGGTATTCAAGCCTTTAGTCCTGTTTACAAGTTTGAAAAAGATGTCGAGGTCTTGAAAAAGGCTGTTCAAGATATTATGACTGGGCTCTATCGTGACGGCCTTACCTTTAAGGTGACTGCCAAACGTAGTGATCACGACTTTGTTTTAGATAGTCGCGAGCTCAACCTTACTTTAGGAAATGCTGTATTTGATGTATTGCCTGACATCAAGGCCCAGATGAAGGGGCCAGATGTCAATCTGAAGGTAGAAATTCGTGCTGAGGCCGCTTATATTTCTCATGAGGAAATTAAGGGAGCAGGTGGATTACCTGTAGGGACTGCAGGCAAAGGAATGCTCATGCTTTCAGGCGGGATTGACTCGCCAGTGGCAGGTTACTTAGCTCTTAAACGTGGTGTAGATATTGAGGCTGTTCACTTTGCAAGTCCTCCTTACACTAGCCCTGGTGCACTGAAAAAGGCTCAAGATTTGACCCGTAAGTTGACCAAGTTTGGTGGTAATATTCAGTTCATCGAAGTACCATTTACTGAAATTCAAGAGGAAATCAAAGAAAAAGCACCTGAGGCTTATTTGATGACCTTGACGCGTCGTTTTATGATGCGTATTACTGACCGCATTCGAGAAGAACGTCGAGGTCTTGTGATTATCAATGGTGAGAGTCTTGGTCAGGTTGCCAGTCAGACTATGGAGTCTATGCAGGCGATTAATGCTGTTACATGTACGCCAGTGATTCGCCCAGTTGTCACTATGGACAAGTTGGAAATCATTGATTTGGCACAAAAAATTGATACCTTTGACATTTCCATCCAACCTTTTGAGGATTGCTGTACTATCTTTGCACCTGACCGTCCAAAGACTAATCCAAAAATAAAAAACGTTGAACAATATGAACGTCGTATGGATGTTGAAGCCTTGGTTGAACGTGCGGTTGCGGGAATCATGGTGACTGAAATCACACCTATTGAAGAGGCGCAAGACGAAGTGGATACACTTATTGAAGACTTGCTCTAGTCTAGGAGGCTATAGTACTAACATAGTAGTGCTTAGCTGTTACTAGCGTTAGGTATGTCGAAAAAGAAATGTCGATGTTGAACTTTTACCCAGAAAGGAAAATACATGACTGTTTATAACATCAATTTAGGAATCGGTTGGGCATCAAGTGGTGTTGAATACGCCCAGGCTTATCGTTCTACAATTTTCAAAAACACAGGTATTAAGGCCAAATTTGTCTTTATGGATATGTTCTTGCAGGACAATCTTTCTGATTTGACCCGTAACATGGGGTTTGCGGATGAAGATATCATCTGGCTCTACAGCTATTTTACAGACCTAAAAATTGCTCCAACGACCTATACTGTCAAGGATTTGGAAAAGGAAATTCCTTATGATATCACGCGTCGTGAGATTAATGGTAAAGTGGTTAAGCTCTTTTGTGCCAAGGAAGATATCTTCTATGCAGCCTACTTGCGTAAAGAGGGTGAAGACGTCGTTCACCGTGTGGAAAAAGTATCGCGTGGTTGCCTAATCCGTAAAGATTTTTACTCTTACACTAAGATGTTCACGGAGTACTACACACCGGTAGACAATAAGGCTCACCTCTATCAACGTCGTTTCTTCAATGAGGATGGTAGTGTTGCTTATGATGAAATTGTTGATGGTAAGGATAGTGTCTTCCGTTTCTCAGATAAGATTTTGTCTTCTAAGCATGAGTTTATTGCCTACTTTATGTCGCAACTTGGCCTAACTGACCAGGATATCGTCATCTTGGACCGTGCAACTGGTACCGGACAGGCTGTTTTCCGTAACACCAAACCTGCTAAGCTTGGGGTTGTGGTTCATGCAGAGCACTTTAGTGAAAATGCTGTGACAGATAAGACTATTTTATGGAATAACTTCTACGAGTACCAATTCAGCAATGCAGATAAGGTTGATTTCTTTATCACAGCGACAGAACGTCAACGTAGCATTATGCTAGATCAGTTCAATAAATACACACCGTTTACGCCTCATATCGTAACCATCCCTGTGGGAAGTGTGGATAAACTGAGAAAGCCTGAAGGAGAGCGTAAACCATTCTCTATCATCACAGCCTCACGTTTGGCCAATGAAAAACACGTGGACTGGTTGGCCAAGGCTGTCGTTAAGGCTAAAGAAAGTCTGCCACAAGTAAACTTTGATATCTATGGAACAGGTGCTGAAGAAGCCAAGCTTAAGACCATTATCGAGGAAAATCAAGCTCAGGATTATATCCACCTTAAAGGTCACCAAGACTTGACAGAAGTCTACAAGAACTACGAACTTTACCTATCAGGTTCTAAGAGTGAAGGGTTTGGTTTGACACTTCTAGAAGCTGTGGGATCTGGTCTAGGTATGATTGGTTTTGATGTTCGTTATGGGAACCAAACCTTTATCAAGGATAATGAAAATGGCTACCTCATTCCTCGTTTTGAAAAAGATGATGAGCCTGCTATCGTGGCTGCCTTGGCAGAGAAAATTGTAGCCTTCTTCAATCGCTCAGATTTGGATCATGTTCATCAAGTCTCTTATGATATTGCCAAAGGATTTTTGACAGAGGAAATCGAGCAGAAGTGGCTTAACTTAGTAAAGGAGATGACTAGTCATGATTAATTTATTTGAAAACTATAGTCAGGGTAGTTGGGATCTCCATTACTCACTGATTGTCGCTGGCTATGTAAATACAACAGTTTGTCTTTCAGATGATGGCTTTCTGCCTAGTGATGTGACCTCGCCTTACCTTTATTTCACTGGTTTTGACAAGGTTCAAGGTTCTGCACTTTACTTTAATCAGGTCCCTGTGCCTGACTACTGGGAAATTATAGGAACGAATAGCAATGCGGAAATCTTCCGTTTTGATAAAAAACGTGGTCATATTCATTATGCCCATCCTGCTCACCAACGTCTGGTTAAAGCAGTTGACTGGTATGATGAGTCAGGACGCCTGCGCGTGACTGATCGCTACAATAACAAGGGTTACCGTTTCTCACAAACAACCTATAATGTTAAGCAAGAAGCGACTATTACGAGCTATTTCACTCCTGACAACAAGGAAGTTATCGTCATCAACCATTTGACTAAAGACGTTATCTTGAATTGGAAAGACAAGGTCTACATTTTCAAAAATAAATCTGAATTTGTCGTCTTCTATCTTAAAGAAGCTGGTTATGATTTGAGTCGTATTCTATACAACTCATTGGCGACACCTTTCTTGACAACTATGAATCTTCCAAATTCTGGTCAAGACGTTCTCTTCTGGCAAGAGCCTATCACTGATTCAGTTCCTGGGAATATGCGTCTGCTTCTTGAGAGCAACCATCGTCAGACTAAGATTGTTGTACAAGATTACACAGCTTATACGAATCTTCTAAAGTTGGTTAGTCCAGAGCAGGCTTCTCGCGTGGCCTTCCTTGGATTCATGTATCCATTTGCTCGTCAGAACAACTTCCAAAATCAAGCGCTTATCTTGACCAATTCAGATCAGATTGAACATTTGGAAAGTATTGTCAGTGAAGTGCCTACCATGCACTATCATGTTGGGGCAATCACAGAAATGTCAAGTCGCTTGATGGATTTGGCTAAATATAGTAATGTTAGCCTTTACCCTAATATTACGACAGAGCAGGTTAAGCGTCTTTATAAGGAAGCTGATTTCTACTTGGATATTAACCATCAAAATGAAATCTTGTCAGCGACACGTGCTGCCTTTGAAAATAACTTGCTTATCCTTGCCTTTACGAACACTAGCCATGGTCCTGAATATACCGCGCCAAGTAATATCTTCTCACCAATGAATGCTGGGCAATTTAAGCAAACGCTTAAAGAAGCCTTGGGCAACCGTGACTTCCTTAGTCACTTGCTTGATCGCCAACGTGAGCATGCTCATGTAGCAACACCAGAAGATTATAAGAAGGTTATTGGTTAGGAAAATGACATTAGAGGTTTGTAACATTTATCCTCTGACACCAACATTTAAGAAGGTCGCTTCGCTTTATGAAGCGGCTTTTCCTGTGGAGGAGCGTCTTCCACTCTGGCGATTGTCTTGGAACAGCTTGAAAAGAGGACAATCTTTCTTGGCCTATTTTGATCAGGGAGTCTTCGTTGGCTTGACCTATACCATTTATACTGACAACCTGGTCTACCTACTTTTTCTTGCAGTTGAGGAAAGTAAACAATCTCAGGGATATGGCAGTCAGATTTTGGCACAAGTTAAGAAAGAAGCAGGGGGACGACCGTGTGTGCTTACGATTGAACCCATGGATGAGGAGGGTGCTTCTAACCGTAATCAGCGCTTAAAACGTTTGGCATTTTATGAGCGAAATGGCTATCAGTTATTGAATCACTTCTATTTTGAAGGAAGTGAACGCTATCAAATTTTGACAACGGATAGGAGCCTTTGTTTAGCTGATTTGGAGCAGGATCTAGCTAAGACCTTCTTAGGAAAGTATGTTATAAGGGTTGAGTAGGGGAATCATTACTTGGTTAAAGGTCAATGAGCAGAATAAGAATAATCAAAATAACTTTTTCTCTTGTCATTAGAGGGAAAAAATGATAGAATTGTAACGTTGACTAAATGCACGTCCTGTGCAACCGCACGACTACTGTTTCCAAGTGGGTTCGTCCCCGCAGTACTAGGCGAGTCTTCACAGAGGGAAACCTCAGACACATTAAAAATTTTAATAGGAGGTGCATCATGAGCACATACGCAATCATCAAAACTGGTGGAAAACAAGTTAAAGTTGAAGTAGGTCAAGCGATCTACGTTGAAAAAATCAACGCTGAAGCTGGATCAGAAGTAACTTTTAACGAAGTTGTTCTTGTCGGTGGTGATAAAACTGTAGTAGGTACTCCAGTTGTTGAGGGAGCTACTGTTGTCGGAACTATCGAAAAACAAGGTAAACAAAAGAAAGTTGTTACTTTCAAATACAAACCTAAAAAAGGTAGCCACCGTAAACAAGGTCACCGTCAACCTTATACAAAAGTTGTTATCAACGCTATCAACGCGTAAGTTAGCGACTAATCACTAAGAAAGGACACAATCTTATGTTGAAAACTCTTGAAAACTTGCAACTTTTCGCCCACAAAAAAGGTGGGGGTTCTACTTCCAATGGTCGTGATTCACAAGCTAAACGTCTTGGTGCTAAAGCAGCTGATGGACAAACTGTATCAGGTGGATCAATCCTTTACCGTCAACGCGGTACACACATCTACCCAGGTGTAAACGTAGGCCGTGGTGGTGATGATACACTCTTCGCTAAAGTTGAAGGTGTTGTACGTTTCGAACGTAAAGGTCGCGACAAAAAACAAGTATCTGTATACCCAGTTGCTAAATAATTAAGCTAAAGTCTGCACTTTTGTGTAGGCTTTTCTTTATGAAAAAAGGAGAATCCTATGCCTTTAAATCACTACCAACAAGAAGTAGGGCCAAGTCTAGCAGATGCTAGTCCGGGTAAAATGCCAGATGTTGCTCTATTAGAAGGTCGTTATTGTAGCGTTGAACATTTGACAGTGGCAGAGCATTATGAGGACATTTTAGACTTTTACTTTACTAATCAGATTCTTTCTGATTGGACCTATATGTATGCGGACCCTTTTGAATCTGAAGAAGCTGTACGTCAGTGTTTGGAGGATTATGAGCAATCCCAGAATCCTTATTTCTTTGCCATTAGGGATAAGGCTTCAGGTAAAGTTCTAGGAACCTTTTCACTCATGGCTATTACACCCAAAAATCGCAGTGTTGAGATGGGGCGAGTGATTTTGGCACCTGCCTTACAAAAGACTCGAGCAGCCACAGAAGCTCAATACCTGCTTATGGAATATGTCTTTGAAGATCTTAACTATCGTCGTTATGAGTGGAAATGTGATAGTCTCAACCGCCCTTCTGCCAATGCAGCCATGCGTTTAGGGTTCACCTATGAGGGGCGTTTTCGTAACCATGCTATCTATAAGGGACGTAGCCGTGATACGGACTGGTTCTCGATTATTGACAGTGAGTGGCCAGTACTTAAGAAACGATTTGAGAATTGGTTGTCTCCTGAGAATTTTGATGAACAGGGACAGCAGAAATGTTCTTTGAGGGATTGTTAGCTGGCAATATAAGGGCTCTCTTCTGATGAAGGAGCCTTATTTTAGTAGTCCTAGTCCTAAATCAAAGCTCCTACTTTTCTAGTGATTATTGTTACTGTCAAAATCAGTCTAAATACTCATTTTTCTGTCAATAATATTCCCATAATAAAGCATATTTATGCTATAATAAAGAGTAATTGTATCAAGGAGAATATGACTAATGGATTTAATTCGCGAAAAAGTATTTGTTAACCGTTACCACTATGATGTTCGTAACCATGAGTGGGAAAAAGAGAATGGTGTTCCTAAAACAAATGTTGAAGTAACTTTCCAGTTGCACAATAAAGATGAAGAAGCTAACAATACGTCTGTTGTAGCTGTTTTGCAATTTATGATTGTCCGTGATGAGTTTGTTATCTCAGGGATTGTTTCTCAAATGGACCACATTCAAAACCGTATCGTCAATGAACCAAAAGACTTCTCACAAGAAGAAGCAGAAGCCTTGGCTGCACCGCTCTTGGATACGCTTCAACGTTTGACTTATGAAGTAACTGAAATTGCCTTGGATCGTCCAGGTATCAATTTGGAGTTCTAAGATGTCTCTTGCAGTTATTACGGACTCATCAGTTAATCTCCCTGCTGAAATTCAGGGCCATGCTGATGTTTATGTTTTAGATATTCCGGTCATCATTGAGGGGCAGCCTTTTGTTGAAGGAAAAAACTTGGATGTCAATCAGTTTTATGAGCAAATGGCAAACTCTGAGGAATTGCTCAAGACGTCGCAACCTAATCTAGCTGACTTGGATAACTTGCTTATGGAGTTTGAGGAGAAAGGTTATACCCATGTCGTTGGGCTTTTCCTTTCTTCAGGAATCTCTGGTTTTTGGGCCAATAGTCAGTTTTTGATTGAGGACCATGCCAAGTTGAAGATTGCTTTTCCTGATACAAAAATCACAGCAGCTCCTATGGGAACCATGGTGAGAAACGTTTTGCATTGGTCAGCTCAAGGGATGTCTTTTGAGAACATTTTGAAGAAGCTTGAGGAGCAAGTTGACCAAACGACGGCTTATATTCTTGTGGATGATCTTAATCATCTGGTTAAGGGTGGCCGTTTGTCGAATGGTTCGGCGATTTTAGGAAATCTTTTGTCTATCAAACCTATTTTGAATTTTAATGACGAAGGAAAAATCGTTGTTTTTGAAAAGGTGCGTACAGAGAAGAAAGCTGTGAAACGTTTGGTTGCCCTAGCTGAGGAAAATCGTGAAATGGAACTTAGTATCCTTCACACCAATGCTCCTGAAAAAGCTGAAGATTTTAAAAAGCAGCTAGAAGCACAGGGAATTAGCGTTTCAACAGTGGTATCCTTATGTGCTGTAATTGCGACACACTTGGGTGAAGGAGCACTAGTACTAGGTATAACACCTAAATTTACCAAATAAGTACTATCCATCTGGAATGGGGTTTGTCTATGATTAAAATCAATAGAGAGGAAAAATGACATGTCTATTAAAGTTATTGTTGCTGGATTTAAAGGAAGAATGGGTTCAACTGCGGTTGAAATGGTCAAGGGAGATGACGAATTGACTTTGGCTGCCTTGCTTGACCCATTTGCGACAGAAAAAGAAGTGGACGGTGTTCCTGTCTTCACAGATAAAGCGGATTTGGTTGGCTTTGACGCAGATGTCTGGGTGGATTTCACTATGCCAGCTGTTGCCTATGAAAATACTCGTTTTGCTTTGGAGAATGGTTTTGCACCAGTTGTGGGTACCACAGGATTTACTGAAGCACAAATTCAGGAATTGACAGACCTTTCTAAAGACAAGTCTATTGGTGGTTTGATTGCCCCTAACTTTGCTATTGGTGCTATCCTTCTTATGAAGTTTGCAGCAGAAGCTAGCAAATATTTCCCAGATCTTGAAATCATTGAGCTTCACCATGACAAGAAAAAGGATGCGCCTTCAGGTACAGCAGTGAAAACGGCTGAACTTATTCGTGAGGTTCGCGAAACGAAACGTCAAGGTGCTGAGGATGAGGTGGAAACACTTGCTGGAGCACGTGGTGCTGAGTTTGATGGTTTCCGTATTCACAGTGTGCGTTTGCCAGGACTTGTGGCTCACCAAGAGGTTATCTTTGGTGCTCAAGGAGAAGGTTTGACCTTGCGTCATGATTCTTATGACCGTATTTCCTTTATGGGTGGGGTTAACCTTGGTATTAAAGAAGTGGTTAAACGTGATCAGCTTGTTTATGGTTTGGAACATTTACTATGAGATTAAGTTATTTGCCTTCTGAGTTTCAGAAGGCTTTACCAATATTAGAGAAGATTAAGGCTGCGGGTTTTGAGGCTTACTTTGTTGGTGGTTCGGTACGAGATGCCCTTCTTAACCGTCCCATTCATGATGTAGACATTGCTTCATCTTCATATCCTGAGGAGACCAAGCAGATCTTCGAGCGTACGGTGGATATCGGTATTGAGCATGGGACCGTTTTGGTTTTGGAAAATGGCGGTGAGTATGAGGTGACGACCTTCCGAACAGAGGACGTCTATGTAGATTACCGTCGTCCGTCTAGCGTGTCCTTTGTGCGTTCATTGGAAGAAGACCTCAAGCGTCGTGATTTTACAGTCAATGCTTTTGCTCTTAATGAAAATGCTGAGATTATTGACAAGTTCGATGGGCTTGCTGATTTGGACAACCGTGTTTTGAGGGCTGTTGGTAAGGCTGAGGAACGCTTTAACGAGGATGCCCTTCGTATCATGCGAGGACTACGTTTTGCCGCGAGTTTAGACTTTGATATCGAAGAAAAAACTTTTCAGGCTATGACCAGCCATGCCCCACTTCTGGAAAAGATTTCGATTGAGCGAAGTTTCATCGAGTTCGATAAGTTGCTTTTGGCCCCACATTGGAAAAAAGGAATCAAGGCACTTCTAGCGACAAAGGCTTATCGGTATCTTCCAGATTTTCAAGAAACTGCTGAAGAATGGCAGTCTTTTGTGGCAGACTATGTGGAGGATTTTAGATTTACAAGTTCTGAACAGGCTTGGGCGGCAACTCTTTTGGCTCTCAAGCATGATAATCCGCGCTCTTTCCTTAAAAAATGGAAGACGTCTGTTAATTTCCAAAAGACAGTTCAGTCCTTGATTGAGATTTTCAATTTCCGTTTGGAGAGAGCCGTGACTAAACAAGATGTTTATCAGTATGGTAAGGAGCTCTTAGAAGCGGCTGAAACTTTGAGACAGGCTCAGGGCTTGGACGTCGATTATGAGCGTATTGTCGCTTTGGATGGTCAGTTGCTCATCCATGATAAGCACGAAATCGTTGTGAATGGTGGCACGCTGATGAAGGAGCTAGGATTCAAACCTGGTCCGGACCTTGGACGTGTACTTAAAGCTATTGAAAATGCCATCGTTGATGGTCAATTAGCTAATGACAAGGAAGCCATTATGGCCTTTGTTCAAGCGATGAAATAAGTCTACGGACGTTATAAAAATGACACACCGCTACAGAGCATGCGTAGGATCCGTAGCGGTGTTATTTGTAAAAAGGAAGTAAAATGTCAGATTTTATTGTTGAAAAATTAACCAAGTCCGTTGGGGATAAGACGGTTTTTAAAGAGATTTCATTCATTATCCATGATTTGGATCGTATTGGGATTATTGGTGTCAATGGGACAGGTAAGACAACCCTGCTAGATGTTGTCTCTGAGCGTATTGGTTTTGATGGTGATGTGTCACCTTTCACTAAGGCTAATGGCTATAAGATTGCTTATTTGACTCAGGAACCAGAATTTGATGATAGCGAGACAGTGCTTGATACGGTCTTGTCATCAGACCTTCGAGAGATGGCTTTGATTCGTGAATACGAAACCCTTATGTCAGATTATTCTGAGGAGAATCAAGCTCGCTTGGAGAAGGTTATGGCTGAGATGGATAGTCTGGATGCTTGGTCCATTGAGAGCGAGGTCAAGACAGTCTTGTCTAAGTTGGGATTGTCAGACCTCTCGCAAAAGGTCGGGGATCTCTCAGGTGGTCTTCGTCGTCGTGTGCAGTTGGCTCAGGTTCTCTTGAATGATGCAGATCTCCTGCTCTTGGATGAGCCAACCAACCATTTGGATATTGATACTATTGCTTGGTTGACGAATTTTCTTAAGTCTTCTAAAAAGACGGTACTCTTTATTACCCACGACCGTTATTTCTTGGACAATGTAGCCACACGTATCTTTGAGTTAGACCAGGCTAATCTGATTGAATACCAGGGGAATTATCAAGACTATGTGCGTCTAAAGGCCGAACAAGATGAACGAGATGCAGCAGCCCTTCACAAGAAAAAGCAACTCTATAAGCAGGAGTTAGCATGGATGCGAACGCAACCACAGGCACGTGCAACCAAACAACAAGCTCGTATCAATCGCTTTAAGGATCTTAAGGGTGAGGTTCACCAAACGGTCAATAATGACGATCTTGAAATTAACTTTGAGACCAGCCGTATTGGTAAGAAGGTAGTGAACTTCGAGCATGTCGATTTTGCTTATGAAGATGGCAAGCAAATTCTCAGTGATTTCAATCTTATCATGCAAAATCGTGATCGTATCGGTATTGTTGGGGATAATGGTGTCGGAAAATCGACCTTGCTCAATCTGATTAATGGTGACCTTGTGCCTACAGCTGGTGTCCTAGATATTGGTGAGACGGTACGTATTGGTTATTTCTCACAGCAAATTAAAGATATGGATGAGAGCAAGCGTGTCATTAACTACTTGCAAGAAGTTGCAGATGAAGTTAAGACAACGGTTGGGACAACCAGTATCACAGAGCTCTTGGAGCAATTCCTTTTCCCTCGTTCTACCCATGGGACACAGATTGCCAAGCTCTCTGGTGGGGAAAAGAAACGTCTTTATCTACTTAAGATTCTGATTGAAAAGCCTAACGTTCTGCTCTTGGATGAGCCGACAAATGATTTGGACATTGCAACTTTGACGGTTTTGGAAAACTTCCTTAATGGTTTTGGCGGCCCTGTCGTTACCGTAAGTCACGACCGCTATTTCTTGGACAAGGTAGCTAACAAGATTCTAGCCTTTGAAGAGGGTGGTGTTCGAGAGTTTTTTGGTAACTACACAGACTACCTTGATGAAAAAGCCTTCTTACAAGAGCAATCAGCCCTCCTCGAGAAGGAAAAAGAGCAAGCTAGCGTTAAAGTTGAGAAAGTCAAAGAAGACAAAAAACGCATGAGCTACTTTGAAAAACAAGAGTGGGCGACCATCGAAGATGAGATTGCTGACTTTGAAGCCAAAATCGAAGAGATTGAAGCAGCCATGCTTGAAAATGCTAGCGATTATGGACAGTTAGCTACCCTTCAACGTGATTTGGATGCTGCTAACGAAACCCTACTTGAAAAGTATGAACGCTATGAGTATTTGAGTGAGCTAGAGGGATAAGCTCTTTAGTAATCAAAGTATGACAAAAGCCCTGCATTTGCAAGGCTTTTTTATGTTTATGTAGTGTCTGGTTTCTTCTTACCACAAGCGGAATGAAAAGGAAAGGACTGAAACACCCGTAAAGATAATTAAGGAAGCTACCAAGCGCCCAATAAGAAAGGCTGAGAAAAACGGAGCACTAAAGAGCAAGAGCCCAAATACCAGACAAATTAAGGCGATTGACAGGGCGGGTTGTCCTGAGAAGCCGAATTGACGTTGGCGATGAGCTTGAAAGCCTTGTGTAAAGGCTGAGACAAGAAGCCACCAAGCGATAATGGTTACAGCTACACCTGAGAGCACCCATGCTGATGTTGATAGCAAAATAATCCCAAAAACAATGGAAATGATACTCTGAAGCAGTTGGAAGAAGGAGCGGTTTTCGTTATCTCGTTTAAAATAAACCATGAGACTTGAAACACCAGATACCAGCATCACTAGGGCAAACAGCCAACCAACGATGGCAAGAAGGTTTGTAGGATTAGCGAAGAAAAAGACACCCAAGAGTGTAATGAGAATGCCACTAATCAATGTAAAACTTTTCATAGGCTACCTCTTATTAATTTTTCTTAATACTACTAAATAAGTATCAAATTGTCAAACAAAGACCTACTTTAGAGTGGCTTGATGTTATAAGTGTAGGTGGCAGCTTTTCTGGTTCTCGTAGCTACCTGACGACCTGTTTTTTGGAAGAGGTGTTTAAAGCGGCGCAAGAAATTTGTGGAATCCATCTTGAGGTAGTCTTCATTAAAGGTACCAAAAAGTTGACGGTAGGTAGTCAAGGTGTTTTCCTCGGGCATAATGGAAAGGATAGTTGGATAGTATTCGAGTCGTCCCTTGATACGTTTCATAGCTGTTAAGAGGATTTCCCAGTGGTCAAAGGCGAGGTCATCATGTGATAGTTGTTTTTCACCATCAACAAGTTGCAGTCGACCGTCTACCATGGCGATGTCTAACCAATGCGTAGATGCTGCATCGTCGGCAGCCTTTTCCACTTGAATGTCATTAAAGGTCATAAAGCAGAGATAAGCCACTGTAATGGTCCACATTCGAGGATCCCGATAAGGTGTTCCCACTGTAATGAGTTGCTCAATGTGGTCAGGATTGAGTTTAACGGATGTTTCTTCCTGTACTTCGCGACAGACAGCTAGATTGAGATCTTCTTGCTCCTGAACGAAGCCACCACTGAGGGCGTATTTCCCCATGAAGGGATGGTTTTTTCGCTTGATAAGTAAGGTTTGGACTCTTCCTTCATAATAGCGGAAGATGACCGAGTCAACGGTCACTGAGGGCTTAACGTACTTATCCTCTTCCTCTCGCCTATAGATGTCCAAAAATTCCTTTTCACTACCAGAGTTTTCGAAGGTTTTAGTCATAGGTTTCCTCCTTTATTTATTGTAAGTGCAAATGATGAGTGCTTTACACCAGTCTTCTAAATCTCGATGTGTAGACGTTCCTTGATTGCTTTTTTGGCATTGTGGTAGTTGTCCGCAAAGAAGCTGTCGCTATTACTATTTTCCCCTAAAATAACAATTTTATCTTTGAATGGTGATAGGAGGTTTAAGAGATGCTTGGTAAACCAGTCACGTGTTTGATTATCGGCCATAGTCATGTCACGGAAACCATCATCTACATAGTTTGATTTTGGCAGAATCACAAAAATCAAATCCCACTTTTCACGGGCCTGAGTTACCTGATAGAGACGATCCAACATGTCGAACTCTTCTTGGGAGATATTTTCTTTCAAATAGTAGTCAATATAGACCTTAGTGACTGTTGAATTGGTATCGGCAAAGATAAGTCCTGAGTGTTGCCCTTTGTCAATGATATCAGAGGTCTGGGCATATTGATCTGTTAGGAGGTGAATATAGTCGTTGGTATCTAACTCGTCATCTCGTACATTATACTTTTCTTGATATTCCCTAGCATATTCCAGAGAGCAGGGAGCATTGTAAGTGCGGGCCAAATCCTTAACAAGAGTAGTCTTTCCACCGCTAGCAGAGCCCACAACAAGGACCTTGCGCGTAAAGTGGCGACGGAAAGGCTTGGTGATAAAACGCCAATTTTCCATCGGATTGTCTCGAATCTCAGTAGCAGAGATATTGATAATAGACCGTTCGATGAGTTCTACCTGAGCTTGAGGGTAATAGCGATTGAGCTCAGTCACATACTCTGGCTCTCCAACATAGAAGGTAATCTTTTCAAGATCATCCGTATTCTTAGCGATAAGCTCTTTGACACGATTAACCCAAGGCACCCAGCCTTCAGGATAGGCTGGCATCCCAGCTTCGTCTAGTTTATCCACAACGACTAATTCATCATCATAGAAGACTTCTCGAACATAACGGAAACGTCGATTGAGTGATAGGCCTGCGCGTGTCCCACGATCTTCTTGTGTGTTGCTGCCACTTACGATGACGAGCACATTGTCATTAGCGCGTTTTGCCTTGGTAATGAGGTCAACGTGTCCAACGTGCATTGGAGCGAAAGTTCCAAAAACAATGCCGATGCGCTTTCCAGATAATTGTTTTCTTTTCATAAAAATGATCCTTTTTGAGATTTAGTAAAATTACTAAATTCATGATAACATAGTTGGTAATCTTTGTAAATGTAAAAATAGTAAATTTACTAAATTATTTTCAACACATTTTAGCCTTAAAGTTCAAAAAAAGTTTAAAAAATTTTGGAGAAAAACTAGAAAAATGGAATCCGCTTACATTGTTGAATTGATAACATTTTAGGATTAACTTAAAAAAGAGAGGTCACTTGCTATGTCATAAAACCTAACATAAAAATCAAAAAAATAGCAGAAAATACTTGACAAGAAGATTCTGAAAATTTATACTATTCATGTAATTAAATTACTAAGGTAATTATTTGAAAGGAAACATTGATATGACAACAGGTAAAGAGTACGTTGCTAGCGTTTTTGAAAAAGTGAAAGCTCAAAATGGCCATGAGGCTGAGTTCCTTCAAGCAGTTGAAGAAGTTTTCGATTCACTTGTTCCTGTCTTCGATAAATATCCTAAATATATTGAAGAAAACCTTTTGGAACGTTTGGTTGAACCAGAACGTATCGTTTCATTCCGTGTGCCATGGGTTGACGATAAAGGACAAGTACAAGTAAACCGTGGTTTCCGTGTACAATTCTCATCAGCTATTGGTCCTTACAAAGGTGGTCTTCGTTTCCACCCATCAGTAAACCAATCAATCATCAAATTCCTTGGTTTCGAACAAATCTTTAAAAACTCATTGACTGGTCAACCAATCGGTGGTGGTAAAGGTGGATCAAACTTCGATCCTAAAGGTAAATCAGATAACGAAATCATGCGTTTCTGCCAAAGCTTCATGACTGAATTGAGCAAACACATTGGTGCAGATACAGACGTACCTGCAGGTGATATCGGTGTTGGTGGACGTGAAATTGGTTACCTCTACGGCCAATACAAACGTCTTCGTAACGAGTACACAGGTGTTCTTACTGGTAAAGGTTTGAACTGGGGTGGATCACTTGCTCGTACAGAAGCAACTGGTTACGGTGCTGTTTACTTTGCAGAACAAATGCTTAATGCACGTGGTGAAAACTTTAACGGTAAAACTGCAGTTGTTTCAGGTGCTGGTAACGTTGCCATCTACGCTATTGAAAAATTGCAAAGCCTTGGTGCTAAAGCAGTAACATGTTCTGACTCATCTGGTTTTGTTTATGATCCAGACGGAATCGACGTTGACTTGTTGAAAGAAATCAAAGAAGTTAAACGTGAACGTATCGTTAAATATGCAGAAGCTCGTCCAAATGCAACCTTCACACCTGCTGGTGGTGAAAAGACAGTTTGGTCAGTTAAAGCTGACTTGGCATTCCCATGTGCAACTCAAAATGAATTGGATGAAACAGATGCAGAAACACTTGTAGCAAATGGTGTATTGGCTGTTTCAGAAGGTGCTAACATGCCTTCAACTTTGGGAGCTATTGATGTCTTCCTTAAAGCTGGTGTATCATTTGGTCCTGCCAAAGCTGCTAACGCCGGTGGTGTTGCTGTATCAGCTCTTGAAATGGCACAAAACAGCGGACGTACACAATGGACATTCGAAGAAGTTGATGCTAAACTCTACGATATCATGAAAGGTATCTATGAAAATGCTGCAGCAGCTGCTAAAGAATTTGGTCATGAAGGTAACCTTGTTGTGGGTGCCAACATCGCTGGATTCCTTAAAGTTGCAGATGCTATGTCAGCACAAGGTATCGTTTAATTAATAGACTATTACCAATAGCCTCTCGATAAAATAAGAAAAGAAGCCTGCGGGTTTCTTTTTTTGTTTAGACAGACTTAGGAGGAAGAGGAGATTTGTCCTTTTTTGGTATAATGAGCTAGTAAGAAATCTTTTTCTAGAGTAGATTTTTATGAATTAGAATATGAGAGGAATAATCGTGAGTCTTGGAAAGGATCCCTGTGGGGCAAAAGAAAAGAAGTATACTAATCAGACAGTCCTTCTAATAAGTTTCTTGATCAGCATAGTGTCAATACTGCCTATGTTCTTTTTTAGGGACAAGCTTTATGGTGATGATATTGTCTTTCACATTAACCGACTCTTATCTTTGGATACTGTCTGGAAGAGTCCTATCAATTTTACGACTAACGGAGGGACCGGACAATTAATCAATACCTTTTATCCCTGGTTAACTTATTATCCTACTTTCATAATCTATAAGCTGACTCAGTCGGTCTTTGTAGCCTGGATGAGTTTTCAGTTTCTTGTTCGCTTTGTAACTTGTTTGCTTAGTTTTTACGGATTACGATTATTGAAATATTCTGATAAACAGGTGATGATATTTTCTACCTTTTATCTCTTTTCGGGGTATTTCTTGCACAATTCTTATTACCGAGCAGCCGTTGGTGAAACGCTAGCGATGATTTTTCTACCTCTAGTTTTCGTTGGCGTTCGTTTGATAACTTTTGGAGATTGCAAGAAATGGTGGATCTTGACTCTTGGGATGCTTGGTTTAGTTTATTCCCATGTCTTATCGGTCCTTTTGGCTTCTGTTGGGATTTTCTTTGCGGTGGTAACTAGTTTTTGGATTTGGGATAATAAAAAAGAACGTGTCCTAGGATTTCTTAAGGCCACCCTTGTCACTCTTAGTATGTCTCTAGCTTTCTTTGTTCCTATGATAGAGCAATTCAAGTATGTCACTCTACGAACGACTTTTAAACCGCTCCTATCAAAGACTGCTTTAAGTCTGGCAGACAACTGGGAGTTGATTCTAAAAAGTGATTTAAGGACTCCATCAGTTAATCTTCTCTATCTCCTGGGTCTAGTGCTAAGCCTAATCTTTGCTAAGCGTTTTGTGAAGGATAAGGAGGCTAGAATTTACCTTTTTATTTCTCTTGTTTTGGCTTTTTTAACTTTGAATAGTTTTCCTTGGCAGTTATTACAGGAGAGTCCAGTGTCCAATCTACAATTTCCTTGGAGATTATGGAGTTTTGCCTTGCTTTTCTTCAGCTTAGCCTTGTCTAATATCTTGGAAAATATGTCTATGAAGGCAACGACGATACTTGTCTTGTTTGGTCTTTGCCTGAATATGTTTCAGATTGTTACTGTCCAAGATAAGATGACTAAAGCCAAGAATATATTGCCAAGCAATACAAAAGTCACGAGAGAAATGCTAGCTAAGGGAACTTATAAAAATATAAATGGCGATTACACCAATAAAGAAGTGCCCTTTGGCTTTGTCTTTGACAAACATCTTTTCTTGGATAATCAGGAAATTAAGTCAACCATCAGCCGTTCTCCAAAGGAGCTAGCACTTACAGTAGATAACGAGTCAAAAGAAGCTAAAGTCTTGTCGCTACCAGTTTTCTACTATAAAGGACAAGAAGCGAGGATTGATGGAAAGCGAGTAACTACTTACTTAGCTAAGGAAAAGAATCCAACTAATCTAGTCCTACCACCAGGTAAGCATGATGTCGTTTTGACCTATGGCTATACCCCAGTTGCCAAATTGGCAATGGGTGTATCAACTATTAGTCTTTTGGCGTTTATTGGTTATTTGTATAGAGTGAAGAAAGATGACTAAAAAGAAGCTTGCGGGTTTCTTTTTTTGTCTGTTTTACTAGATGGTAGCCCTTTTGATATAATAGGTCAAGGTGATTAATATGAAATTGAAAACCTTTGTTTCCGATAAAAGAAGTGTATATGATTTCATAGTTTAGATAAGAAAAGGGAGTAAATAGATGATAAAAACTATCGTAAAGGATGTCTTTTTCCTTGGACAAAAATCGACAGAAGCGACTAAAGAAGACCTCTATTTGGCTAAAGATTTACGTGATACACTGGAGTTTCATAAGGAAGCCTGTGTGGGTATGGCTGCCAATATGATTGGCGTTAAAAAGCGTGTTATTATCGTCAATATCGGTTTTGTCAATCTGGTCATGTTTAATCCTGTTTTAGTCAGCAAGTCCTCACCTTATCAAACAGAGGAGTCTTGCTTGTCTTTAGAGGGAAGGCGTCCGACCAGACGTTATGAGTCGATTGAGGTTGCCTATTTAGATGAACAATGGATGCCTAAACAGTTAAGTTTTTCTGGTATGCCAGCCCAAATTATTCAACATGAATTGGATCATTTAGAGGGGATTATTATTTAGATAGCCTAGCCCAAGCGGGCTAGGTTTTTGAGTTCAAAGCCTTAATAATCACAGTTACGGGAGTGAGAGGAGAGTAATATCCTTTTCACTCTTTTTTAGTTCTCATAAGAACTTTTTTCTTGACAATAGTTCTCATAAGAACTAAAATAGTTTCCATGAGAATTGTTCAAGGAGGAACTTGTGATGCATGGAAAAGATCCTTTTAGTGAATTCAGAGAATTCATCAATACTATGGAATCTCGCGTGCAAGAGTTAGGAAAAGTCCACGGTGTTGAGCATTTAGCTGGTCCACAAGGATTTGCCGTCAGGTATTTGTTTGAGAATCAAGATAAAGAAATCTTTATCAAAGACATCGAGAAAAGACTATCTATTTCCAAGTCAGTGGCTAGTAATTTGGTCAAACGTATGGAGAAAAATGGTTTCGTTGAATTGGTGGCTTCGGACAAGGATAAACGCTACAAGTATGTTCATTTGACAGACTTGGGTAAAAAGAAGGCCCAAGATGTCGAACATTTTCGAGAGGCTATCCATGAACAGCTATTAGAAGGCATTTCGAAAGAGGATGCTGAAATAGCCTTTCGAGTCTTTCACCAAATTCGTATGAATTTAGAAAAAAATAAGGAGTAGCTTATGTTTAAAATTTTTAAACGTTTGACGACAAAAGAGTTAATCATGATTGTCTTAGCGGTGATTTTTGTTTGCTTGAACGTCTATCTAAACTTGAAAATTCCAGACTATATGTCTGATATTACGACACTCTTATCAACTAAGGGAACTAAGGCGTCGGATATTTTTGCCTGGAATACAGATGCCCCAGGGATGCGAATGCTTTTAATGTCATTTGCAGGCTTTATGGCTTCTGTAGTGGTTGGTTTCTTAGCTGCCAGAACAGCGGCAAGTTTTACCACTCGTCTTCGTGATGATATCTTCCATCAGGTTCTAGATTTTTCGGATGCAGAGATTAAGAAATTCTCAATTCCTAGTCTTTTGACCCGTACGACAAATGATATTACCCAATTGCAGATGGTACTTACCATGGGGTTACAGGTTATTACACAGGGGCCTATCATGGCCATTTGGGCGATTACAAAGATTGCCGATAAAAATGGGAACTGGCTCCTTGCCTTGCTTGTCGCTGTGGCAGTGATTGCCATTCTCATGCTCTTCCTCTTGATTATGGTTATGCCTAAGCAACGCTTGATTCAAACTCTGACCGATAAACTGAATAGCGTAACGCGTGAATCTCTTACTGGAATTCGTGTGGTGCGTGCCTATAACGCCGAAAGTTACCAAGAGGAGAAATTTGAAAAGGCCAATACTGATTTGACCCAAAACAACCTCTTTATCGGTCGTTCTTTTGCCTTACTGACACCGGTGATGACTGCTGTATCAAGTGGTTTGACACTGGCTATTTATTGGATTGGTGCGCATTTGATTGAAGATGTTAAGATTCCAACAGATCCAACTAAGATTGCTGGTGCCATGGAAAATAAGGTCCATCTCTTCTCAGACATGGTGGTTTATTCATCTTATGCCATGCAGGTTGTTATGGGATTCATGATGATGATTGTTGTTTTCTTCCTTCTTCCACGTGCAGTTGTAGCAGCTGGTCGTATCAATGAAGTTCTAGATACGCAATCTTCAGTCTCTTACCCTGAAAATAGTTCTGAAAAACCTAAAGAAGTGGGTACTGTCGAATTTGATGATGTTTCCTTCCGTTATTCTGAAACTTCAGAGCCTGTTTTGGAGCATGTTAGCTTCAAAGCTAAAAAAGGTGACACGGTTGCCTTTATTGGTTCGACTGGATCTGGTAAATCAACGCTTGTCAACCTTATCCCACGTTTTTATGATGCCACGCAAGGAACGATCAAGGTTGACGGTGTCGATGTGCGACATTATGACCATGAAACCTTGCACAATATAGTCGGTTATATTCCACAGAAGGCAGTGCTTTTCTCAGGTGATATCACGTCAAATATGACGATGGGAACGAGCAATAACAGTCCTCTTGATGATGCTAAGAATTGGGAAGCTCTCGAATTGGCTCAAGGAAAAGACTTTGTTGAAAATAAAGAAGGTCAACTTAAAGCAGAAGTTGCCCAAGCTGGGTCTAACTTCTCAGGTGGACAGAAGCAACGTTTGGCTATTGCGCGTGCCTTGGCACGTAAGCCTGAAATCTTGATTTTCGATGATTCCTTCTCAGCCTTGGACTATAAGACCGATCGTAAGTTACGTCAAGAACTGGCTGAAAAAACACAAGAGATGACCAAGTTGATTGTTGCTCAACGTATCTCTACTATTATGGATGCGGATCAAATCTTGGTACTTGACCAAGGTAAGGTCGTTGGTCAAGGAACTCACAAGGAACTCTTGGCAAATAATGAGGTTTACCAAGAAATTGCCTATTCACAATTGTCTAAGGAGGAGTTAGAAAATGGAAAATAAGCCAAAAACATCATCCTATAAACGCTTAAAACCCTATATTAAAGGTTTCCAAATTCCGTTTGTCCTTGCGATTTTTGGAGCAATTATTTCAGCGGTCATTACAGTTATTGGACCAGATAAGCTTAAAGAAATTACCAATACTATTACTGAAGGTATCACACCTACCAAAATGGGGGCGATTCCAGGTATTGATTTGGACAAGGTAGCAAGTATTGCTATGACCTTGGCTGTTCTCTATGCCATTTCAGCGATTGTGGGTTACTTACAAAGCTTTACCGTTGCGACAGTTACACAACGCTTTTCGCAACGTTTCCGTACAGCTATCCAAAAGAAAATCAACAGTGTCCCTCTTAATTATTTCGATAGTCACTCTCAAGGGGATACCCTCTCTCGTGTGACCAATGACGTTGACCTTTTGGGACAATCGCTTAGCCAAGGCTTAGGTACCTTGATTACTTCAAGTGTTCTCTTGGTGGCAGCCATTATTATGATGTTCTACTCAAATGTCACTATGGCTTTCACTGCGATTGGTTCTGTCTTGATAGGTTTTGTTCTGGTAGCCTTTATCATGGGCTTCTCACAACCCCTTTTCAAGCGCCAACAAGAAAATTTGGCTAATATTAATGGTTATATTGAAGAAATCTACACAGGTCAAGCAGTCGTAACGAGTTACAATGCCGCTCAAGAAAGCAGTCAGGCTTTCAAGGGGCTTAATGATAAACTCTATAAATCGATGTGGCAATCACAGTTTATCTCAGGTATTATGATGCCACTTATGATTTTCATTGGGAACTTTGGTTATGTCATGGTCTGTCTTGTGGGTGCCATCAAAGTTATTGATGGTAGCTTGACGATTGGAGATGTGGTGGCCTTCATGACCTATGTTCGTATCTTCTCCCAACCTCTTTCTCAAATTGCACAAGGGATTACACAACTCCAATCAGCTACTGCAGCCATTGGTCGTATCTTTGAATTTTTGGAAGAAAAAGATATGGACGACGAGTCAGCTAAGACAGCTGAGTTGACAGATACTAAAGGTCAAGTAGTCTTTGACCATGTTTCCTTTGGTTATACTCCTGAAAAGACTATTATTCATGACTTTTCAGCTCTTGCTAAGCCAGGTCAAAAGATTGCGATCGTTGGTCCAACGGGTGCTGGTAAGACGACTATTGTTAACCTGCTTATGAAGTTCTATAACATCGACCAAGGTCGTATCACCATTGACGGTGTGGATACTAATGACATGAAGCGTGAAACCGTTCATGACCAATTCTCTATGGTGCTTCAAGACACTTGGCTCTTTGAAGGTACTATTCGTGATAATTTGATTTACAACCAAGAGAATATTTCTGATGAGCAAGTTATTGCTGCAGCCAAGGCTGTCGGTGTTCACCACTTCATCACCACACTTCCAAAGGGTTATGATACTTATTTGGATGATTCTGTGACCTTGTCAGTTGGTCAGAAACAGCTCTTGACCATTGCGCGTGCGCTTCTTAAGGATGCCCCTCTTCTTATCTTGGATGAAGCGACATCATCAGTTGACACCCGAACAGAAGAGTTGATTCAAAAAGCCATGGACAAGCTTATGGAAGGCCGTACTTCCTTTGTTATTGCCCACCGCTTATCAACCATTCGAAATGCTGACCTTATCCTTGTGATGAAAGATGGTAACATTATTGAACAGGGCAATCATGATGAGCTCATGGCAGCAGATGGTTTCTATGCTGATCTTTATAATAGTCAATTTACAGAAGAAGTTGCCTAAACTTTTCTTATAAAATTATAAGATTTTACAAAAAAACATAGAACGTATGACTGTCAGTCATGCGTTTTGTGTTATACTGAAAAAAACAGACAGATTAGGAGATTAAGATGCAATATCGCAAAGCAAGACTAGACGAAGTTCAGGAAGTTGCACAAGTATGTGCCGATGCCTTTGAAGATTACCCCTATCTTTCAATGATTGCCAGTAATTTAAAGAAGCCTGAACAGTATAAGGAATTTGTCTTAGCCTTGCAGGAAATATTGGTGCGTTTGGCGATTAAACGGGACTCATGTTTGGTGGCTGAAAAGGATGGTCGCATTGTTGCGGCAGCTATTTTACAGCATCAGACGATTTCTATGCTTAATTATCTTCAAAATGGGGCGACCAAGCTTTTCCGTTTTATAAGCATCACTAAGTTGTTCAAGTATTTTAACTTTGTTGAAGAGTCCGAAAGACATCTGGAAGATTCTGCAGAATACGACTGGTACTTGATGATGTTGGCGGTGACTCCAGATTATCAAAGAAAAGGGATAGGGAGTCGTTTCTTGCTTGAAGGGATTGAACCTTTTGTGCGTAGTACAGGAGGTCACAGTCTTGGTTTGATTACCAATCGCGATTACAATGTACCTTTCTATGAGAAAAATGGCTACAAGCAATGTGGTTATAAGGTCTTGACCTATGAAACACACAAACTAGGCAACTGGCCTTTTGTCAAATCACTTGATGCATAGCCTTGTGCTATTTAATTAAGATAAGCAAAATGAATCTGGCTTCGGCTGGATTTTTTTCTTAGTCTTAGAGTCCTTCGTGTCTGGCTCATTCCTTATTTTTAAGCCTAACTATGCTATAATTAGGAAACGCTATTAGAGGAGGTTTATATGTCAACTCCAAGTATTTATGGGGAATATGCTCAGTATCTCCCCAAGATTCTACAAGAAATAACAGACCCGATTATTGCGGCTAATATAACTAGCAAAAAAGAAACAGGCTTTAAACTCTATGAACATTTTATTTCACGAATCAAAGAAAGCGATTCTATGCGTGAAAAGTGTCGTAGGAAAAATTTACCTGAAACCAGCCAATCTGCTCTCAAGGAAATTCGTGACAGTATTGGGATTCGAATTGTTTGTGGCTTTGTCGATGATATTTACAAAACTATCGATGTCATCAAGGCTATCCCTGGCGTTTCTATCTATAACGAGAAAGATTACATTTTAAATGCTAAGCCCAATGGCTATCGTTCTTATCATCTCATTTTGGAAATCGAAACCGAGTTTCCAGATGTGCTAGGAAATGAGATAGGAACCTATTTTGTTGAGGTTCAGCTTCGGACCATTGCTCAGGATTCCTGGGCCAGTTTGGAGCATCAAATGAAGTACAAGCACGACATCAAGAATCCAGAAATGATTACCCGTGAGCTTAAGCGCTGTGCGGATGAATTAGCTTCATGCGATTTGACCATGCAGACCATCCGTAACTTAATTCAAGAAGGAGGGGACTAGAATGGCTTTGAAGATTCTACTAGCTGAGGATGAAGAGGCTCTTTCTCGAGTTTACAAGGCAGCCCTAGAGCATCAGGGTTATGAGGTGGATCAAGCATTCAATGGGCAAGAGGCAGTAGACCTAGCTGCACAGAATGCCTATCAAGTGATGATTATGGATATTATGATGCCCATTAAAACCGGTATCGAGGCCCTAAAAGAGATTCGCTCCTCTGGGGATAGGACGCATGTCATTATGTTGACAGCTATGGCTGAAATTGATGATCGCGTGACCGGTCTTGATGCTGGGGCAGACGATTACTTGACCAAGCCAATCTCCCTTAAGGAGCTTTTGGCGCGTCTGCGTTCATTAGAGCGTCGTGTGAGTGAGAGCTTCACAGCCAAAATTTTGACTCTTGGTTCTGTTCGTTTGGACCAAGAAGAGCAGGAGTTGGTAGCTGGGAACGCCATTCGACTTTCAAGTAGAGAGACCAAGTTAATGGCCCACTTTATGCTCAATCCTGCTAAGAAATTAACGACTGAGCACCTTTTTAAGACCATCTGGGATGATGAGGAAGATGTGGACGAGTCGATTGTCTGGGTCTACATTTCCTATCTGCGTCAGAAATTGCAAGCCATCCAAGCTGACATCAGCATTCTTGGTGAAAAAGGTGGCGACTTTTGCCTTCTCGCCAATTAGAGAGGAGTAGCTCATGTTTAGACGTTTACGACTTCAATTTATTACGATTGCTTCCTTGGCTATCCTCTTTATCTTGGTCTTTACGGTGGGAATCATCAATACTGTGAGGTCCTTTCAGACGGAGCAGGAAATTAGTAAGGTTCTCAACACACTTACAGAAAATAATGGTAGTTTCGGAAAAACGAAAAAAATTGAAACCAATCAAGGACGTGAAATTCCATCGGATAGTTTTCGTTTTTTCAGTGTTACCTTGTCTGGTGATGAAGTGGTCAGTCAGGATACCAGCCATACTTCCTTGATAAATGATGAAGAGGCCGCTACTTATGCCCGTGCAGCTAGCCGAATGACGAGTACTCTTGGAACCATTAGAGAAAAAAATATTAATCTCAGTTATCAGGTTAGTAAAGTCAGCAAAAATAAGATTCTTGTGGTCTTTCTGGACACGACCTCTTATTATAATTCTTCCCAAGCCTTGTTAAATCTCTCTATCCTTTTATCAATGTTTGGCTTTATCTTTTTTGTCCTCATTGTCAGTGCCTTATCAGGAATTGTCATTCGTCCCTTCATTCGAAACTACGAAAAGCAGCGACGTTTTATTACCAATGCTGGTCATGAATTAAAGACACCATTGGCCATTATTTCTGCCAATACGGAGTTACAAGAACTCATGACTGGAGAGAATGAGTGGACCAAGTCGACGAACGACCAGGTGGCACGTTTGACTACTCTAATCAATTCTCTGGTAGCCCTATCTCGTTTGGAGGAGCAGCCGGATATTGTTCTTCAAGATGTGGATTTTTCCTATATCACTGAGGATGCAGCAGAGGACTTTAAGGGACCTGTCGTCCGAGATGGTAAAGCTTTTGTCATGGATATCACGCCAGATATTCATGTAAGGGCAGAGGAAAAGTCCCTCTTTGAACTTGTGACTCTCCTTGTGGATAATGCTAACAAGTATTGTGATCCAGAAGGGACAGTTACGGTAAGGCTCCGTCAGATTGGAAGAACGCGAAAACGGGCTCGTTTAGAAGTGTCAAATACCTATAAAGATGGTAAGGATGTTGACTATAGTAAATTTTTTGAACGTTTTTATCGTATTGAAGAATCCCATAATAACAGAGAACACAAGGGGTTTGGTATTGGCCTCTCTATGGCTCAAAGTATGGTCAAATTATTTAAGGGACGTATCTTTGCCTCTTATAAAAATGACACCATCACCTTTACGGTTATCTTGTAAGGATATTTTTTAAATATTTGACTAGGTGAAAACCCTAATTTATGATAAAATAGTAAGGATGAAGATTTAGTGTTTTCTTTGCAAAAAAGAAACCATTTTCCTATCCTTATCATAAAAAGGAGATGCTCGAATGAGCCCCCTTAACCACCTTAAAAGGCTGGTAATGGATGACTTAGGAAAGATAAATCTCAGCTAAGAATCAAATCATAAAACAAAATAGTTAATAGGGAGAAATCATGGCAGAACCAAAATACAAACGTGTCCTCATTAAGCTTTCAGGTGAAGCTCTAGCTGGTGAACGAGGTGTTGGGATTGATCTTCCAACTGTCCAAGCTATGGCTAAAGAAATTGCTGAAGTAGCGGATTCAGGTATTCAAATTGCTCTAGTTATCGGTGGTGGTAACCTTTGGCGTGGTGAACCTGCAGCTGAAGCAGGAATGGATCGTGTTCAAGCGGACTATACTGGAATGCTTGGAACAACTATGAATGCCCTTGTTATGGCAGATAGTTTGAAACAACTCGGTGTTGATACACGTGTTCAAACAGCGATTGATATGAAGTCTGTAGCAGAGCCTTATATCCGTGGTCGTGCCCTTCGTCACCTTGAAAAAGGCCGTATCGTTATCTTTGCAGCAGGTATTGGTTCACCATACTTCTCAACAGATACAACAGCGGCTCTTCGTGCAGCTGAAATCGAAGCTGATGCTATTCTTATGGCTAAAAACGGTGTTGATGGTGTCTACAATGACGACCCTCGTAAAAACGCTGATGCTGTTAAATTTGACGAATTGACACATGTGGAAGTTATCAAACGTGGCTTGAAAATTATGGATGCCACAGCTTCTACCCTTTCAATGGATAATGACATTGACCTTGTTGTCTTCAATATGAACGAGCCAGGAAACATCAAACGTGTTATCTTTGGTGAACAAATTGGAACAACTGTATCTAACAAAGCAGAATCACACAAATAAGAAAGAGAGAATTTATGACAAACGCAATTATTGAAAAAGCAAAAGAACGTTTCGCCCACTCACACGAGTCATTGGCCCGTGAATTTGGCTCTATCCGTGCAGGTCGTGCCAATGCATCACTTCTTGACCGCATCACTGTAGAATACTATGGTGCCCCAACACCACTTAACCAATTAGCTTCAATCACTGTTCCTGAAGCACGTGTCCTTTTGATTTCACCATTTGATAAAGGTTCAATTGCTGATATCGAACGTGCAATCAACGAATCTGACCTTGGAATCAACCCAGCTAACGATGGTTCTGTAGTACGCTTGGTTATCCCAGCACTTACAGAAGAAACACGTAAAGAGTTGGCTAAAGAAGTGAAAAAAGTCGGTGAAAATGCTAAGATTGCTATCCGTAACATCCGCCGTGATGCTATGGATGAAGCTAAAAAGCAAGAAAAAGATAAAGAAATCACAGAAGATCAATTGAAAGCTTTGGAAAAAGATATCCAAAAAGCAACTGATGACGCTGTTAAGAAGATTGACAGCATGACAGCAGAAAAGGAAAAAGAACTTCTTACTGTTTAATCAATAGAAAAATAAGGAGAGTGGGACAGAAGCAAAAGAGCATGGACTATGTTAGCTTCCTTGTCCGACTCTCTTTTTAGAGGAAAAAAAGATGAATACATTACTTGGAACAATCATTACTGCTCTGGTAACTGATGAAAATAACAAATTTTACTTTGTTCAAAAGGACGGTGTAACTTTTGCCTTGTCTAAAGAAGAAGGGGAGCACGCTATTGGTGACATGGTGACAGGTTTTGCCTACACAGACAGCAAGCAAAAATCACGTCTAACGCAAAAAGAAATCAAAGCCACTCGTGATTCTTACGATTGGGGAGAGGTCACTGAAGTTCGTAAGGATTTGGGTGTCTTTGTAGATGTGGGAATTCCAGATAAGGAGATTGTTGTCTCTCTTGATGTTTTGCCGGAACTCAAAGAGCTTTGGCCTAAGAAAGGCGACAAGCTCTATATCAAACTCGATGTTGATAAAAAAGACCGTATTTGGGGGCTTCCTGCTGAACCTGAGGTCTTTCAACGTATGGCTGGTCCTGCTTACGATAATATGCAAAACCAAAAATGGCCAGCCATTGCCTACCGTCTCAAACTGTCAGGAACTTTTGTTTATCTACCAGAGAATAACATGCTTGGTTTCATCCATCCATCAGAACGTTATGCAGAGCCACGCTTAGGTCAGGTCCTTGAGGCGCGTGTGATTGGGTTCAGAGAAGTTGACCGTACCCTCAATCTTTCTCTTAAACCACGTTCTTTTGAAATGCTTGAAAATGATGCTCAGATGATTTTGACTTATTTAGAGAGCAATGGTGGCTTTATGACGCTTAATGACAAGTCATCACCAGCAGATATTAAGGAAACCTTCGGTATTTCTAAGGGACAATTTAAGAAAGCCCTAGGTGGTCTGATGAAGGCTAAAAAAGTCAAACAAGACCAGTTTGGAACAGAATTAATCGGTTAGGAGAAGGCATGAGAAAATCCTTTTATACTTGGCTGATGGCCCAGCGTAATCCAAAGTCCAATGAACCAGTAGCAATCTTGGCTGACTTGGCTTTTGAAGATTCAACCTTCCCGAAGCATACTGATGACTTCGAAGAAGTTAGTCGTTACTTGGAAGATCAAGCTAGCTTTTCCTTTAATCTGGGGCAGTTTGACCAGATTTGGGAAGATTATCTGGCTCATTAATAGCGACTAAGTCTACGATAAGCATAATGACTTTTAGCATTTTCTTTAAAAAGTAATTACCATTTGAATTGGTATGAATTGTTACAATTTTTTACAAATATCTCAGCTGTTTTTCAATAAATTAGGCTTGTTACAACTAGTTAGTAATTGCTTTAAAGTGCAGTAAATCACCCCTTTTTTGACAAAAAGTGTGGTATTATTGTAGATGTTAAAATTGTTAAAAAAGGAATGAATTATACATGTTATCAAAATCTAAAACAACAAAGGCACTTCTTTACTCGACCGCAGCACTTTCACTTTTTGCTGCAAGTCACGTACATGCCGATGAAACTTCAAACTGGGCAGCTCGTTCAGTAGATCAAATCAAAGCAGATATTGCTGTAAGTGATAACCAACAAACTTATACAGTTCAATACGGTGATACTTTGGGAAGTATCGCTGAAGCAATGGGTATCGATGTGAACGTTTTGGCTAACATCAATCAAATCACAAACATTGATTTGATTTACCCTGGAACAGTCTTGACAGCAACTTATAATGCTGATAATCAAGCTGTCTCTGTTAAAGTTGAAACTCCAGCTTCAGAAACATCAACTACACCTGTAGTTGCAGAAGCTAATTTGACAACTAACGAAGTGACTGTAAATGGTCAATCTGTAGTTGCAGCGGACTTGACAGCTCCAGTTGAAACAGTAAGCACAACAGCTACTCAAGCACCTGTTACAGAAGAGTCAACTCAAGCTGTTTCAGAAGTAACAGAAGCTATCGCATCAGCATCAGAAGCACCAGCATACGCAGAAACTGAACAACCAGTTGCTGATGCTATTGATCATGTCACTGCGTCAGCAGAGGCTACACCTGAAGCAGAAACTACTCCAGCTGCTGAAACACCAGCACAACCTGAAGCAAAAGAAGAAGCTCCAGCAGCAACATCAGAAGCGTCTTCAGAAGCACCAGCGACTTCAGAAGCACCAGCAGAACAGCCAGCGGTAGAACCAGCAGCAACATCAGAAACTGTTTCAGAGGCACCAGCTGCTTCAGAAGCGCCAGCAGAACAACCAGCGGTAGAACCAGCAGCAACATCAGAAGTGGCATCAGAAGCACCAGTAGCTTCAGAGGCACCAGCAGCACAACCTGCATCAACGAATACACTTCCAACGGATCCACACCTTCAACCACAAGCTGAAGCTTTCCGTCAAGATGTAGCGGCACAATTTGGTCTTACTGATATCGGTGGTTACCGTGAAGGTGATCCACAAGACCATGGTAAAGGACTTGCCGTTGACGTTATGGTACCAGTTGGTTCAGAAGTTGGTAATCAAGTCGCTCAATATGCTGTAGACAATATCTCAAATGCAGGTATCTCATATGTCATCTACAGACAACAATTCTACGCACCAGTAGATAATATCTACGGACCAGCTAACACATGGAACCAAATGCCAGACCGTGGTAGCGTTACTGAAAACCACTATGACCACGTTCACGTGTCATTTAATGAATAAGTCAGAATAATAAAAAGTCACGCTTGGCGTGATTTTTTTGATATAATGGAGAAAAAGACGAAAGAAAGAGGAACTCTATTTGCAAGAGTATTCTGTTGAAATTACCCTAAATCACCCAGATGATGTCTTGTCACTTTTTGGGACCAATGAGCGCCATCTAAAACTTATCGAGGAAAACCTAAATGTTATTATTCATGCTCGAACAGAGCGTGTGCAGATCCTTGGAGATGACGAGGAAAGTGTTGAATTGGCCCGTTTGACCATTCAAGCTCTCCTTGTTTTAGTGGAGCGCGGAATGTTAGTCAACACTTCAGATGTTGTCGCAGCCTTAACCATGGCTCAAGATGGTTCGATTGACAAGTTTGTTGCTTTATATGAAGAAGAGATTATCAAGGACAACAGTGGTAAGCCTATCCGAGTGAAGACTTTAGGACAAAAGGTTTATGTTGATAGCATTAAAAACCATGATGTGGTCTTTGGGATTGGTCCAGCTGGTACAGGGAAGACTTTTTTGGCGGTTACCCTTGCGGTTACAGCTCTTAAACGTGGTCAAGTTAAACGTATAGTTTTGACACGTCCAGCAGTTGAGGCGGGTGAGAGCCTTGGTTTCTTGCCTGGTGATCTCAAGGAAAAGGTGGATCCTTACCTTCGGCCTGTTTATGATGCCCTTTATCAAATTCTCGGCAAGGAGCAGACGACCCGACTTATGGAACGTGAAATTATTGAGATTGCCCCCCTCGCTTATATGCGTGGTCGTACCCTAGAGGATGCCTTTGTTATCCTTGATGAAGCACAAAATACAACCATCATGCAAATGAAAATGTTCTTGACTCGTCTTGGTTTTAATTCTAAGATGATTGTCAATGGGGACATGAGTCAGATTGACTTGCCACGTCGTGTTAAATCAGGCCTGATTGATGCCATGGAGAAATTAAAGGGAATCAAGGCTATTGATTTTGTTCACTTCTCTGCTAGTGATGTCGTACGTCACCCAGTAGTAGCTGATATCATTAATGCTTATGAAAAAGATGCACCTAAGTTTGATCTTGAGAAAAAATCAGAAGAATCAGACCAGGCTAAAGAAGTAGTATCAGGATTGACTGAATACCCAGTTATTGGTGCTGAGGATCTTAAAAAATAAATAGCTAAAAAGAGGTTTGAGAATATGTGTTCTCAACCTCTTTTCCTTTGTAGTCATGTTATCAGCTTTTCCCCTATTTTTGGTAAAATAGTATTGAAGAATGGGCCAATAAGAAGGGAAAAAGTATGACTAAAGCAAAAAAATGGAAGATTGCTATCATTGTATTGCTTGGACTTGTTGTGACAGTCTTGATAGCTATGGTAGAGGGAAGATTTTGGAAGTATCAACAGAACTATATTCCAGACGGCACTTATCAGATGATAAAATATGAGGCTAAATCGGCATATTCCAATGAATTGATAAATTGGACTGAGCGGGGAGAGAATAATGATAGCTTATATGAGGATTTTATAGTTGTTGAGAATATGAAATCTCAATTTTATTATGTTTTTGTGGGAGATGGGGAATCTTTTGTCTCACCATTTGAGCACGATGAAAAGCTCCCACAGACTTTTGACCCACGTACAGGGACTTTGAAACAGGATTTAACAGTCTCTGAATATAAAGCTCTAGTGATTTCTCATATTGATAAGATTTCTAAAAAGGGAGAGGAGTATTCAAACGTAAAGGAAGTGTCTGTCCAAAGGTGTGTAGACGATTATAAAAAAATGTTGAAGCAAAAAAGAACTTATGAAAAGCGACCTAATGGTCTCGTTCTGACTGTTTATGCTGATGATGGACATATTGAGTCGCGTAGAACTTTTAAAAGATTGAGCTCAGAGGAAGCCAAAGAGGTCAAAAGTGGTTATGATTGGGATTATGAGTATGCCTTGAAGCATTATAAGTACCGGGAGCATTATGGGGATTATGCCATCTGGCGCTGATCCACTTATCGTGCAAGCACCTCTTTACTATCGATAATCATAGCCTAACGTTTTATTAAAGAACCTTACAGTCTTTATGATAATTGTCAAATACTATTTCACCATTTATTTTGGTACAATAGAACAGTAGACCAATAAAAAAGGAGATTATTATGAACCAGCAAGAGTGGATTGAGTACTTTGAATTAGTCAACGGTCGCAAACCAACTCCCGCAGAGTTAGCTCAAGCTCAAGCAGCAGGCGAGTTTATCCTTGAACGACCTAACCCTAACGTCTTTGGCTCAAATGGACAGGCGACGGAGCAAAGACCGATTAAGCCAGCTGAACCTGTGATAACGATGACACAGCAGCCTCAGTTTGCACAAACAACAGCAACCTTCCAACAAGTCGTACCTGCTAAAAAAGGTATGTCTAAGAAAACTAAGATTATTTTGGCGTCAGTCTTGGGTGCTGTGGCAGTGATTTTACTTTCTGTTGGTGGCTATTCATTATGGCGTTATCAGTCAGGAAAAATTGTAGATGGAACCTATGAAGTAGTTTCTTTCTCTCGTTATGATGAAGACAAAGATAAAATGGTTGATGGCATAGATGAATACAAGGACGAAGGTTTGGACTTGCAGTCTTTTGTAGTTGTAAAGAATAATCAATCTAGAACCTACAATTTAGTAGAGAGTGACAATAAATCATATGTTAGTTTGATGGACTATGAGACAGATGTTCCTCAGGTATTTGATCCGTGGAATAGAACAGAGAGTCAAGTTTTAGATGCGGATCAAGTCGAAGATGTCACAAAAGACTTCATGAAAAAGATGAGAAAAGACTATTCGTTTTATACCAAAGAGGAAGCTGACAAAGTCGTTAAAAAAACAACAAGAGAATATAAAGATACCTTGAAGGAAAAACGTACCTATGTCAAGCATGGCGATGAATACACTCTGACTACTTATGATAAAAAAGGGAAGCTTCAGTCACGTATTACTTATAAACGTATGAGTAAGGGAGACGCTGAGGAGCGCTGGGATGACTATAAGGATGCCATCAAAGATTATAAGAAAGATTTGAAGACTTATAGTGATCAATATGATGACTTCAAGGATTACTATGATTATGGTTATGGCTACAATTATGGCTATGGTTATGGTAATGACTATGGCTATGGTAATAGCGATGACTATGGTAGTGGTTCTAAATCAGGCTCTGACGATAGTAAAAGTAGTAAAAAATCTAGTGATAAAATCTAATCACCCAATGATGTAAATGAGTAAAGTGGTACGAGAAGGAGAGCCAAAACTCCATTCTGGTATCGCTTTTCTTTATATGGAAATAATCAAATAGCCTTGGAGTCTTTTTTCTGTTAGAATGGAAGTATCAATGAAAAAGGGGACTTTTATGAACGAAAAAGAGTGGTTAGATTATTTCGAAACAATCAATAATCGTAAGCCGACAGAGGAAGAAATCCAACAAGCAAAAGCTAATGGGGAATTTATTTCTCAAGAGGCTAAGGACGAGGGTGTTAATCCACAGCAAGCTCAGTTGAGTGACCAAGTGACACAAGCCGTTTCACAAGTTGCTCCTGCTAAGACAGGCTTGTCTAAGAAAGCTAAAATTATTATTGCTTCTGTAGTGGGGGCGGTTGTCCTAGTGGCACTTTCATTTGGTGGTTATGCGTTTATGCACTTGCAAGGCGGTAAAATACCTGAAGGAACCTATCTGCTTGAAACTTATCGCTTTTACCATAAAGATAAGAAGAAAATGGTTGATGGTATGGAATCTTTCAAGAAAAGTGGTCTAGAGGCTCATGATTTTGTTAAAGTCAAAGGTAACAATGTTAAATTTTATTTTTATACCTTAGCTGGCGGGAACAATCTGGTTGACTTTACAGACTATGATACTGACGAAGCATACCGTCCAGATGCTTGGTCAGGAACGCTTAAACCAACCATGTCACTATCTGAATATACCAAAGTCATTGACCAGGCAGTAGATAATCAATACAAAATAAGTGAATATCGAACTCAGGCTGATAACGATGAAAGTAAAAAGATTTACGTTAAATCCTACAAAGAATCTCTTGAAGAAACCGTTCGATACAAGGTTAAGGGTAATAAATTGATCGTCACAACTTATAATAAGAAAGGCAAACTTACAGAAGAAAGAAGCTTCAAACGCCTATCAGAGGATGACGTGAAGAAATTAGATTATGACTATGAACGTGATGTTAGAGCTGATAAAAAGCTCTTTCAAAACTAGTAATGTTTAAAACCAGCTAGTCTGGTTTTTTTAGTGTCCAAAACGTGCTATAATAAGATGTTATATCATCAGTGTTAGCCCATTTGTTAACACATGAAAGGAAATTAAAATGACAAAAACATTCTACATCACAACACCTATCTATTACCCATCTGGTAAATTACATATTGGTTCTGCTTATACAACTATTGCTTGTGACGTCTTGGCACGTTACAAACGTATGATGAACTATGATGTCTTCTACCTTACTGGGCTTGATGAGCATGGCCAAAAGATTCAACAAAAGGCTGAAGAAGCAGGAATCACACCACAAGAGTATGTGGACGGTATGGCTGTTGGTGTTAAGGACCTCTGGCAACTTTTGGATATCTCATACGATAAATTCATCCGTACGACTGATGATTACCATGAAAAAGTTGTTGCTCAAGTTTTTGAGCGTCTCTTGGAACAAGGAGATATCTATCTTGGTGAATACTCAGGTTGGTACTCAGTTTCTGATGAAGAATTTTTCACTGAAAGTCAGTTGGCAGAAGTTTACCGTGATGAGCAAGGTAATGTCATTGGTGGGGTAGCTCCATCAGGACATGAAGTAGAGTTGGTTTCTGAAGAATCATATTTCTTTAAACTCAGCAACTACGCAGACCGTTTGACTGCCTTCTTTAAAGAACATCCAGAATTTATCCAACCTGATGGTCGTATGAATGAAATGCTTAAAAACTTCATCGAGCCAGGCTTGGAAGACTTGGCCGTGTCACGTACAACCTTTACTTGGGGAGTAAAAGTACCATCAGATCCAAAACATGTGGTTTATGTGTGGATTGATGCCCTTATCAACTATATCACTGCACTAGGTTATGGTCAGGATGAGCATGGTAACTTTGATTTGTTCTGGCAAAATGATGAAAACCACGAAATCATCCACATGATTGGTAAGGATATCCTTCGTTTCCACTCAATCTACTGGCCAATCATCCTTATGGCTCTTGATTTGCCATTGCCTACACGTCTTGTTGCCCACGGTTGGTTCGTCATGAAAGACGGTAAGATGTCTAAGTCTAAGGGAAACGTGATCTATCCAGAAATGTTGGTAGAGCGTTTTGGTCTTGATCCACTCCGTTACTACCTCATGCGTAGTCTTCCAGTCGGTTCAGATGGCACCTTCACACCAGAAGACTATGTGGCTCGTATTAACTACGAATTGGCTAACGACCTTGGAAACCTCCTCAACCGTACAGTTGCCATGATTAACAAGTATTTCGGTGGTCAAGTGCCTGCCTATGTTGAGAACGTTACAGACTTTGATGCTGATTTGGCTAAGGTTGTGGCTGAAAATATCGAAGAGTTCCACAAACAAATGAACGCTGTAGATTTCCCACGTGCCTTGGACGCCGTTTGGAACATCATTTCACGTACCAATAAGTATATTGATGAAACAGCTCCATGGGTTCTCGCCAAAGAAGATGGTGACAAGGAACAATTGGCAGCTGTTATGGCTCACTTGGCAGCTAGTCTTCGTGTGGTAGCCCACCTCATCCAACCATTCATGATGACAACTTCAAATGCCATCATGGAACAACTTGGCTTGCCAGTAACATTTGACCTTGAAAATCTTGAACTTTCAGCATTTCCAGAGAATGTGACAGTCGTTTCAAAAGGAACTCCAATCTTCCCACGTCTGGACATGGACGAAGAAATTGCCTACATCCAATCTCAAATGAACGCAGGCAAACCTCAAGAGAAGGAATGGAACCCAGAAGAGGTCGAACTTAAGTCTGAAAAAGACCAAATCAAATTTGACGACTTTGACAAGGTTGAAATCCGTGTTGCTGAAGTTAAAGAAGTAGAAAAGGTCGAAGGTTCAGACAAATTGCTCCGCTTCCGACTTGACGCTGGTGACGGTGAAGATCGTCAAATCCTCTCAGGTATCGCTAAATTCTATCCAAACGAACAAGAATTGGTCGGCAAGAAACTTCAAGTTGTGGCTAATCTCAAACCACGTAAGATGATGAAGAAATATGTCAGCCAAGGTATGATTCTTTCCGCAGAACATGACGGCAAACTCACTGTCTTGACAGTAGATCCATCTGTTCCAAACGGAAGCGTGATTGGGTAAAATATCATGAAAAATAGTTTTTCAATTTTTTGAATTGGGAAACTGTTTTTTACTAATCTTCAGTTGTGACTAAAGTGCTTGAAACACATCTTTGTTAAGTGCTCGGCAGTTTTGCTTCCTTAAAACCGGAAATCATCTACTCTTAAGGAAAGTCTTAAGAGGACCTGATGTATAAGAAAACGAGTTCAGTCGAACTCGTTTTTTTTATACACTATATTTCAATAAATGCTTAATGCGTTCTACACTTTCATCAGGACCATAAGCATTTGGGTATCGGTCTAGTTTACCGATAGCGTCAAGGTCTGCTTGGTCTAGGTGGAAGTTAAAGCTATTAAAGTTTTCCTTCATCCGTTCGATATGGGTACTCTTAGGAATGGTCAGAATGCCTTGTTGTGTTTGCCATCTGAGAATGACCTGGGCAACTGTCTTGCCATGTTTTTCAGCAATAGCAGTTAGAGTTGGGTCCTCAAAAATACCATCCTCTCCTCTATGAAAAGGAGCCCAGGCTTGCGTTAGGGTGCCAAATTCCTTATCAGCTTTCTGAATCAGTTTGTGTTGTTTATAGGGATGCAACTCGATTTGATTGACTGCTGGAATTACAGGTGTCTGCAAGGCAAAATCCGCCAAACGCCCTGTTGAGAAGTTAGAAACACCAATGGCTCTAATAAGTTCTTCATGCTTAAGCTCAATCATAGCACGCCAGGCACCATGTAAGTCGCCAAAAGGTTGATGAATCAAATATAAATCAAGATAGTCAGTATCTAGTTTGCGAAGTGTTTCTTTTAGGGCTAATTTGGTATCTTCGTAGCCAAGCTGGCTAATCCAGGCCTTACTAGTCAGGAAAATCTCCTCGCGAGGGATACCAGTTGCCTTAATAGCACGTCCCACGGCTTCTTCATTTCGATAAAGGCTAGCAGTATCAATCAATCGATAACCTACAGAAAGAGCATCTTCAACGGCTTTTTGACATTCTTTTTGATCGAAAATTTGCCAGACACCAAAACCAAGCACGGGTATTTTGATGCCATTATTAAGTGTTTGAAATTCCATTTTCTTCTCCTTAGTGGTGGGGTAGTAAGCTATCCTGAATTTCCTCGATAAATGCTTGAATAATTGCGGATTGTTTCTGTTTATTATTGGTCACAAAACCCAAGGTGTGCTTTGGACTGTTCTTTAGTGGAAGTAAAACAATTTGGTCCTTAATGAAACTATTAACAATACCGAGACCAGAAGCGTAACTATCTGAGGCACAGAGCAGATTCATAACACTGCCTCGGTCATTACTGTAAATTACTTGTTGGTCAGGCAGAACCTCGAGAGGATCTTCGTCAAAATGGATACCAGAGCTTTCTTGACGAAAGCGGACCTGTGGGTATCCCTCTAAATCTTTGAGGTTGAGGGATTTTTTGTGAGCTAGGGGATGTTGGCGACCTAAGAAAATCTTAGTTTCAAACTCTCCAAGTGGGGTGAAAGTCAGATCCATGTGTTGGAAACTGCGTTCAAGGATATGGTCGTTGTCTTCATCTAGATAAATAATCCCCAGGTCACTTTCGAAGCTCTCAACGCTTTTGAGAATCTTCCTAGTCGTTGTTTCAATCAGTTGAAATTCTTGATAATCACTACGAAAACGTTGGGCAATATGAGCCATTGGAAGTGATAAGAAATCGTAGTGGTGACTGGCAACAGTGAATGATTTCTTGAATGATTTACGGTAACGTCCTTCTAGGAGATCTAACTCTCCAAGAATACGTTTGGCGTATTTGAGAAAATCATGACCGTCATCAGTTAGTTTGGCTCCTGTATTGGAACGCTCAAAGAGTTGGACTCCAAGTTCTTCCTCTAAATCACGGATGGATGCTGAGAGATTAGGCTGAGTCAAAAAGAGTTTTTTGGCAGCCTTACTAAAAGACCCTGTTTCAGCGATAGTCTGAACATAGCGACATTGTTGAAAATTCATAAGCATCCCCTTTGAAAAATATGATTGTAGGTCATATTATAACAAAATGAGAAGTCTAAAATCAGCAAAATTCTGATAGGAATAGATGAAGACCTGATATGAAATTTCTATGATTAAGTCGTTTTAGAAATAATAATGGAAAGTGAGCTGAGCTCTAAGAAAATAGTTCTGATAAAAGAAAAACTGCATCCACAGGCTAGACACTAAAAATCTAAATTGTAGGATGCAGTTTTAAATATTAGTCATTAAGATATCTAATGGCTTTCAGTTTTTTAGGACGAATGAGGAAGAGCCCTATAGCAATCAGTGGTAACCAAACAATGAAATTCCAGACACTTGTAGCTGGAGCAGCCTGTGTTGATTGTGAGAGAAGTACACTAGCAAAATCAATCAAACAGTGCAGGACAATAGTCCACCACAGGCTACCAGTACGTAAGTAAATAGCCGCATAGAATATACCTATAGCTGTCGCATAATAAACCTGAAACAGAGTAGCATTCAAGGGTTGATGAGTGAGATTTACAAGATGAGCCAACCCAAAGGATAAGGCAGATAGGAGAACGACACCTAAAACCTGTTTTGAAGATTTAACACCATCTTGGAAGGCGATTTTAAGGAAGAGTCCGCGAGAAACATATTCCTCGAAAAAACCAGCCCCTAAGGCAATAGTCAAGGCAGTTCCTATCATGTGAGGTGCCTTAATGATACCAAAAGCACCCGCAGAAAGATAGAAGAAATCTGCTAAAAGAACCAACCAACATACACTTAAGGTTTCAGACCAACTGATCTTTTTAGTTGATTTTATTTTTAATCCTAGTCGCTTATGGACTAGGAAATAGTAGCCACACCCTAGGCCTAGTGTCTTAATGAGAAAGGCTATCTCCTCTGGCAGTGGCTTAAGAAGCAAACGAAGTACAAGGTTCACAAAAATAATACTAACCCCAAAAAGGATCAGTGTCCTAGTTTCTTTTTTTGTCATTGAAAAGTCCCCCAACTTTCTTAACATTTTTTTCAAGCATACGACGAAAAACGACTAAAGTCAAGGACTTGAAGGTGTTTTTTTATGTATTTTTAGTTATGAAGAGGCCGGTTCTTGATGACTTACTTCTAATAGAAAGCCTATTCTATCGTTGAAACAGTTTATTATGAGAAAAAAATGAACGGCTGTAAGAAAGTAATAAGTGAAAACTCTGTAAAATCCTTACGAATTATAATCAATTGTAAAGAAATAATTAAATTATAACAAAAGTGTGTCAAATTTTAAAAACATGTAGCAAATATATAATATTTTTTTCAGAAAGCTATTGCCAAATTTTGAAAATCACGGTAGTATATTAAACGGTGAAGAAAATAGGTTAATAAAATGTTAACCAAGAAGGAGAAAGTGTAAATGAAAGTCAATCCATTTAAAACAACATTGTATTCAAGCGTATTGCTTGCAGGACTCGCGGCTACAAGCGTAGCAGCTGCGGATGAAGCTAAAGATGTAACAGCAACTACTGATACTGATGCAACCGTATCAAATACGGCTGCAGAATCAAGTGCTAACCTTGTTAAAACAACAGGTGATGCAGCAGTTGTTACTACAGTACCTGGAACAGAAGAAAAAACTACTACTGAAACAGATACTACTGTAAAAACAACAACTAAAGCTATTGCTGAAGTTTCAAATCCTGACTTCGATAACGCTGTTGAAGCTGCAACAACGACTGCAGCAGCATCAAAAGATTCTGCTGATGTTAAAGCTGTCCAAGATCAAGCAGCTAAAGATGCTCAAGAAGCTTCAAATACAGTTGTTTCTGAAAATAAATTGACTCGTGAAGAAGCTGATGCAGCTCTTACATCTGCAAAAGCAAATGTTGTTGCAACAGGGGGATTCACAGCTACAGAAGAAGCAGGTGTTAAACACACTAGCGTCGAAGCTGCTAACAATGACAACAAAGTTCAAACAACAGCTTTGACAACTGCGGTTTCAGAATATAAACAAAAACTTGCAGATTACAAGACACAATTGGATAAATACTACCAAGACGTTCTTGCTTATGCTGCTTGGGAAAAATCATACAAAGAGTACACTGGTGGAACAACAGCTCGTCTTTTGACAAAAGGCTTGGCTGAAAATGCTACTGGCTTGATCTATAAAACAGAATCTGATGCTACTATGACTGTTGAAAATTCAGCAGGTTCTGTTGACTACTTGGATAAAACAATCCAATCAGGTCACTCAGTAGATGAAATCCTTGAACAATTCAACACATCTCGTTACATTCCAAGTGACTTCAGTGCAGCTAACGGTACACAGTACACTATCAATGCTGACGGTGAATACACTGAAGATGTATGGTTGAAGATGGCTACAGGTCAAACATTGACTGTAACATACAACAACCTAAACGGAACATCATTCAATGGTACTCCAGTTAAGAAAATTGTTGCAACTTACACTTTGGTAGAAACACCAAGTACAGATGGTTCAGCCATTGTTAAGTTGTATCACGATCCAACTAAGACACTTTTCATTGGTTCACAAACTGACGACACTAACAAAAAACTTCACGTTAAGATGAACTTGAACTTCTTTGATTCTGAGTCATCAGTGACACCACTTGATTTGTCTAAGAACGGATCAGTTTTGAGTATCTCATCACTTAACCACTGGAACACTGAGCTTGGAAACCACATTGAAAAAGTTGGTTTGAATGGTAATGAATACGTTCAAATTCCTGGTTCATCTATCACTTTACATGAAGATGGTTATGCTTATGCAACAAATGATAACGAATTTGTGGCTAACGGTTCACGCTTTAACAGTGACCCAACAATTGATCCAACAACTGGTGAAGTTACAGATGAAGGTTGGGATGCGATTAACCCAGACGGAACACCTCGTACGAAGAATGCCTACTATGGTGCTGCTGCAACAATCTTCAAGGGTGAACCAATGGACTTCATCGTAAGCGGAAATAACCTTAACGTTCCAACTGCTTACTGGTTCGCAACTAACTCAACAGTAGTTGTTCCTGAATTGCCAGAAGAACCAAACAAACCAGTTCTTCCAAACACTGTTTCAGCAAAAGTTACTTACCACAAAAACTTTGTATCTGTTGAAGAAACAACTGAGAAACCAAAACCTCAAGTACCAACAACTCCAACAGAACCTACACCAGGTAAACCTGTAACACCAACATCAGTACCTGTAAAAGAAGAAGCTCCAGCTCTTCCATCTACTGGTGAAAAATCAACAGCAGCTTCTGCAGCAGCAGGTGCAGCTATGGTGACATCAGCTTTGGCCTTGTTCGGTATTTCAACTTACAAACGTAAACACTAAGATAATACATAAAAAAGCTAGGAAAATTTCCTAGTTTTTTTAGTTTGGAAAAATCAAGTTAAGCAGAAATAAGAAAGATGAAATTTTCTGACATTTCTTGAAGGTAGTTGATTTAGACTGAAAAAAAGAAAAAATGATATACATTTTCTAATTTTTTCAAAATCGTAAATAGAGCCTATATTATAGGCTTTTTTCTATAGTTGACTATGTGTGAAACAAGGGTGGAAATATTATTTTCAAAAAATATGAAAAAAATTAATTGACAAAAAATTATAATACAGTATAATAGATTGTGTTAGGAAGAGTTTGTTTTTTTGGCAGGGTGACTCCCTAGTCAAAAAGGACTAGCTTAGAATCTGGAATTCTAAGTTATCAAATTCCAATGTTTCATTGTGATGATTTAAAAAAGAGAAGATTTAAACAGCAAAAAATTAGATTAATCGATTTAAAACATCAGCATCATCGTAGCGGGAGCTAGCGGTATTTTTAATCCGTGTAGAGCAAACGACAGATTCAAAAACAGCAGAATCGGTAGAGACTAATCGTCAAAAGCGAAGAGGGAAAGAAAATAAAGCAGTAACTGCTAATATACCTATCAGAAGGTGGACTAAACCTAATGACTGATAGGTGGTATGTTTTGAGAGTGGCGTTTTAGCCAATACTCTTCTAGGAAATAGTATCTTGTAAGTAGTATGACGTTCTACGTAAAGAAGCTAGAGGGAAAGTTCTTCAGATTGACTGACTATCAATCACAAGATACTCTTAACTAGAAACCATTTTGAACCAACACGATTTTGCGTTTGTTGGTATTGAACTGCACCTAGGGAAATGGTGGTTCAATGTTAGTAAATAAAGACTTTAACTTGTAAAAGTCTAAAAATTGTTTTATCTCATTATCAACTCAAGGATTAAGTTTTTATTGGGATTGCGGAACAAAAGGGTGATAAGCATATTGGGATGATGCTTCAGTGACGGAATTTGACCAGATGTTTGTGAGAGCATCTGTCTATGCTACATTAGCTATTTTTAATGGTTATGTGGGATAGAAACTGTTTTCAAAATCCTGATTCCTAGGAAAATTGGGGGATTTTCCTTGAAGAATTGAGATTTTTGAAAAGAGATCAAATGGACTGAGCGGCACTTGTATCCCAAGGTAAGCAATACACCTATAAACCTAAGTTTCCATACAGCAGGGAGCAAGTTTCAGTTTGAATGGGGGACGCATCTAGAGTAATCTAGATGTTTTTTTATTTTGTGAATTCTTTTACGAATAAGTAAGAGAGTGCACGAAGGAGAGAGTCATGTTAATTGCAAGAAATCAGGAGGGGAAGCTCATTTCAGCTCTAGAAACCAGTTTGCAACGTAAGGAATCCTATAGCTGTCCTGGTTGCCAGGGAGTTGTTCTTCTGAGACATGGCCAGGTAATGTGTCCACATTTTGCTCATAAGTCTTTGCAAGATTGTCAGTTCTTCTCGGAGAATGAATCTGCTCAACATCTATCGCTTAAGGCAGCCTTATATAAATCTTTGGTTAATCATGGTGAAAAAGTAAGTATTGAAAAGGTTTTGTCTGAGATGGGGCAAATTGCAGATTTATTTGTTGGCGATTCCCTGGCTCTAGAAGTTCAGTGTTCTCGGTTATCCCAGCAACGTTTGAGAGAGAGGACACGTGCCTATCAACAAGCAGGTTACGAAGTGCGTTGGCTTTTGGGTGAGGAACTCTGGTTGAATGGTCGTTTAACAGATTTACAGAGGGACTTTCTCTATTTTACGGCTAAGATTGGATTTCACCTATGGGAGCTTGATTGGAAGCGTGAGGAAATTAGACTTAAGTATCTCATCTATGAGGATATTTTTGGGAAAGTCTATTATTTAACTAAGGCTTGGTCGTTAACCGAAAATCTCATGACAGTTTTACGTTTTCCTTATCAAGCAGAGCAGGTTGAGACTTATCAAGTAACTCAGCGAAAGAAGGTCTCACATGTGATTCAACGAGAATTAATGGGGAAAAATCCAAGGTGGATGAGAAGGCAGGAAGAAGCCTATCTTAAGGGAATGAATTTGTTATGCCTGTCTGATCAGGATTTTTTTCCACAAGTGAGATTTCCAGAATCTAAGCAGGGTTTTGTACAAATTAGACAGTCACTTGAAGGTTTTGAAAAGCTTTTTAAGCAATATTATCGAAAAAGGCATTTTTCTTATCGACAAACTCTCTACCCTCCCACCTTTTATGCTAAAATAGTAAAGAATAGATACAATTAAGGAGAATATTATGTCAGACAATCGTGCTCATTTAGAAGAGAAATACACATGGGATTTGACGACCATTTTTGCGACAGATGCAGATTGGGAGACTGAATATGAAAGCACTGTTCAGGATTTGAAGAAGGCTAGTGCTTATGCAGGTCATCTCTTAGATTCTGCTAAGAACTTGCTTGAGGCAACAGAACTTTATATGAGCCTTATGCGTCGCTTGGAGAAAATCTATGTCTATGCGTCAATGAAAAATGACCAAGACACAACGGTAGGGCTTTACCAAGAGTACCAAGCTAAGGCCTCAAACCTTTACTCACAGTTGAGTGAAGCCTTTGCTTACTTTGAGCCTGAATTTATGGCCTTGGATGATAAGAAATTAGCTGAATTTAAAGAGCAAGAGCCAGGTCTTGGACTTTATGACCACTATTTCGAACGCCTTTTGGCAAACAAGGACCACGTTCTTTCCCAAGAAGCTGAGGAGCTCTTGGCAGCAGCCGGTGATATCTTCAACGGTCCAACGGATACCTTCAATGTCTTGGATAATGCTGATATCCTTTTCCCATGGGTATCAGATGGTCAAGGAGATGTGGTTGAGTTGACACATGGTAACTTTATCACCCTCATGGAATCTAAGGACCGTGACATTCGTAAGGGAGCCTATGAAGCGATGTATGGGACTTACGAACAGTTCCAACATACTTATGCACAAACACTCCAAGGCGTTGTCAAGGTTCACAATTACCAAGCCAAAGTTCGTCACTATAATTCAGCACGTCATGCAGCACTTGCGGCTAACTTTATTCCAGAGAGTGTTTATGATTCACTCTTGGAATCAGTGAACAAGCATTTGCCACTTTTGCACCGTTACCTTGATTTGCGTAAGAAGGTCTTGGGACTTGACGAGCTTAAGATGTATGACGTCTATACACCACTTTCTGAGACTGAAACTGCTCTTACTTATGAAGAATCCCTCAAGAAAGCAGAAGAAGTCTTGGCAATCTTTGGTGAAGAGTATAGTAAAGGGGTTCATGCAGCCTTTACGGAACGTTGGATTGACGTTCACCCTAACAAAGGAAAACGTTCAGGTGCTTACTCAGGTGGTGCCTACGATACCAATGCTTTTATGCTTTTGAACTGGCAAGATACTTTGGACAATCTCTTTACCTTGGTTCACGAGACTGGTCATAGTTTGCATTCAACGTTCACACGTCAGACTCAACCATATGTTTACGGAGATTACCCGATCTTCTTGGCGGAAATTGCGTCTACAACCAATGAAAATATCTTGACAGAAACGCTGCTTAAAGAGGTTAAAGATGACAAGACACGTTTTGCTATTCTTAACCACTATTTGGATGGTTTCAAGGGAACTGTCTTCCGTCAAACACAATTTGCCGAGTTTGAACATGCTATCCATGAGGCAGATGCATCTGGTCAAATCTTGACAGCGGACTTCATGAATAAGCTTTACGCAGACCTCAATGAGAAATACTATAACCTCAAAGCTGAAGATAACTACGAAATTCAGTTTGAGTGGGAACGTATTCCGCATTTCTACATGAATTACTATGTCTACCAATACGCTACAGGATTTGCGGCAGCAAGCTACTTGGCTGAAAAAATTGTTCATGGTACTGAAGAAGATAAGGAAGCTTACCTTACTTACCTTAAGGCGGGAAGCTCAGACTATCCTTTGGAAGTCATCAAGAAAGCTGGTGTTGATATGACCAATACCGACTACTTGGATGCTGCCTTCAAAGTTTTTGAAGACCGTCTCGTTGAGTTGGAAGCCTTGGTTGAAAAAGGTGTTCACCTTTCTTAAAAAGAAGTCACTATAAGAGAGAATCATTCTGAATCAGGATGATTCTTTTTATGTCTAAAAGCGAACGTTTACTAGAATACAAGTTCTAATTGATTTGGAAATGTGTTGATGAGCATATTTATAGCCCCTAGTTTATATTCGTGATAGACTAAAAACCTAACGTTTTGTATTTTATAAGTGAACAATGTTCAGAAATAGAAAGTAGGTTTTTGTGAAAACAACCAATCGTTATCTTGTAGCAACGTGTGGTGTCTTACTCCATCTCATGTTGGGGTCTACCTATGCTTGGAGTATCTATCGTAATCCTATTATGGCCCAGACTGGCTGGGATCAATCTTCAGTTTCTTTTGCCTTTTCATTGGCCATCTTTTGTCTAGGGCTTTCTGCAGCTTTCATGGGACGTCTGGTTGAAAAATTTGGTCCTAGAGTGACTGGAAGTATGTCGGCTGTTCTCTATGCTGGGGGAAATATTCTGACAGGAGTTGCCATTGCTCATGGAGAGCTGTGGATGCTTTATCTTGGTTATGGTATTCTTGGTGGTCTAGGACTGGGTGTGGGTTATATTACGCCTGTTTCAACTATTATTAAGTGGTTTCCTGATAAGCGTGGACTTGCGACTGGCCTTGCCATTATGGGCTTTGGCTTTGCCTCGCTGCTAACTAGTCCCATTGCTCAATATCTGATTCAGGCACGTGGTGTTGAGCAGACCTTTTATATTTTGGGAGTCGTTTATTTTGTTGTTATGCTTTTTGTCTCACAATTCATTAAACGACCAAGTGTAGAGGAAGCACAACTGTTGGCTGACAAGAGTCCAAACCGTCAAGCTGCTGATTTGAGCAAGGGAGTTACGGCTAATGAGGCCCTGAAAGCGTCAACTTTCTACTGGTTGTGGCTTATTTTGTTTATCAATATTTCATGTGGCTTAGCCCTTGTCTCTGCTATTTCTCCAATGGCTCAAGATATGGTTGGGATGTCAGCGGAATCAGCGGCAGTTGTTGTAGGTGTTATGGGAATCTTTAATGGTTTTGGTCGCCTTCTGTGGGCAGGCTTGTCGGATTATATTGGGCGTCCGAAGACCTTTATCCTCCTCTTCGTGGTTAATATTGTTATGGCCGTCCTCCTAATTGTCCTGCAAGTTCCACTTGTCTTTGTGGTTGCGATGGCTGTTCTGATGACTTGCTACGGGGCAGGATTCTCCTTGATTCCTCCCTACCTTAGCGATATCTTTGGGGCAAAGGAGTTGGCTACCCTTCATGGTTATATTTTGACTGCCTGGGCGATGGCGGCCTTAGTGGGGCCAATGCTCTTGTCGGTAACCTACGAATTGACAAAATCATACCAGATGACCTTGCTTGTTTTCATCGCTCTTTACGTGGTGGCTTTGGTCATTGCTTACCTCTTGAAAAAGAGGGGGTTACGTCAAGTAGCCTAATGATGACGATTTGATTTATAGATAAGAAAAATCTCTAGCACTCGCTAGGGATTTTTTATATAATAAAACACATGGTTAAATCATATAGTAAAAACGCAAATCACAACATGCGACGTCCTGTAGTCAACAAGGATATCGTGGACTACATGCGAACGCATCTTCAGGAAAATAAAGGGCATTTGGCTGAACTGGAGGCCTTTGCTCGTAAGGAAAATATTCCAATTATCCAGCACGAAGTTGTTGCTTATTTCCGATTTTTGTTACAGACCTTGCAGCCTAAGAAAATCCTTGAGGTAGGAACGGCTATTGGTTTTTCAGCTCTTCTTATGGCTGAGTACGCCCCTGATGCTCAGATTACGACGGTTGATCGTAATGAAGAAATGATTGGCTTTGCCAAGGAAAATTTAGCCAAGTATGACAGTCGCAAACAAATCACCTTGGTCGAAGGAGATGCAGCAGAAGTTTTGCAAGATTTGGACACTGATTATGATTTTGTTTTTATGGACTCAGCTAAGTCTAAATATATCGTCTTTCTGCCTGAAATCCTAAAACGTCTCAAGGTAGGTGGTGTCATTGTCTTTGATGATATCTTCCAAGGGGGGGATATTGCCAAGGACATTATGGAGGTTCGTCGTGGTCAGCGTACGATTTACCGTGGTTTGCATCGTCTTTTTGATGCGACCTTAGATAACCCTGGATTGACTGCTAGTTTGGTACCTATGAGTGACGGACTTCTTATGCTTCGGAAAAATTCTGAAAATATTATCTTGCCAGATTAAGCATTATTTAAGTAAGTGTGGTATAATAACAAAGATATTGACAATTTAAGGAGTAGATAGAATGGCTAAAGAAAATGAAAACCTTGAGTCAACAGAAGAAACTGTTGAAGAGGTTGTAGCAGACAAAGACGCAGAACAAGAGCATCTTGACCGCCAAAAAGAAGAAGAGGAAAGCATTGCCCTCGCTAGTGAAAAAGCGAAAGAAAAAGCTAAACGTGCTAAAACTAAAAAGACACGTGATGCTGGTAAACCAAGCTCAGGTGGCCGCTTCCTTGGAGGTCTTGCCCTTGTAGCTGTTTCAGCTCTCGTTGGTGCAGGTGCTATGTATGTTTCTCTAGGTAACAAAACAACTGAAGAAACAACTTTGGTATCTATGAAAGGTGATACTGTTACTGTCGGTGATGTTTTTGATTCACTTAAAGGTAGCAGCCAAACACAACAAAGTGTTTTGAGTGCAACTTTGCAAAAGGCTCTTGAAAAAGAATATGGTAGCAAAGTCAGCAAAGAAGACGTTGACAAAGCTTATAAGCAAGCTTCAGAACAATACGGAGATCAATTCTCACAAGTACTTGCAGCCTATGGTCAAACAGAAGAGTCATACCGTAATCAAATCCGTACACAAAAATTGGTTGAGTATGCTGTTAACCAAGCCGCACAAAAAGATTTGACGGAAGCAAATTACAAGGCTGCCTATGATAACTACACACCAAATACAGAGGTGCAAGTGGTTTCAACTACTGATAAAGCAGTTGCAGATAAAGTAGACTCTGAAGCTAAGGCAGAAGGAGCAGATTTCTCACAAGTAGCTAAAGATAACAGCTTGGAAGTGACTTCTAAGACAGTTAACTCTGCTTCTCAAGACTTCCCAGCAGATGTTTTGACAGCAGCTTTCAAACAAGATGCTAATGCCGTTTCTGACGTAGTGACTGTTTCAAACAGCTCAACTGGTGCTGCAACTTACTACATCGTCAAAACTGTTTCAAAATCTGAGAAAAATGCAGATTGGAAAAACTATAAGGATGATTTGACTAAGGTCATCATCAATGGTAAGAAATCTGATACTAACTTCACTAACTCAGTGATTGCTAAGGTCCTTAAGAAATATAATGTTAAAGTTGTAGATAAGGCCTTTAGCGCAATTCTTGACCAGTATGTGACTGGTTCTGGAGCTTCATCAAGTTCATCATCAAGCTCTAGCAAATAAATCACAAGATAGAGTTGATAATGCTATTATCAGCTTGACCTAAGACCTAAAACACGTTAAAATGGAGAGTGGCTGAAGGTTCTAATATCATGACATTTTTAGCCTTCCCTTTGAGATTGGTAATCATCGCTTCTGATACAGAAAAATGGCGGTCGCTGCGAGCCATGGACGAATCTGGTTACTTGCTACTCAAAGTTCACAATTAAAGACAAATAAGAATGACAAGTTCATTGAATGAAGGTGGTACCGCGGTTCACGTCGCCCTTCGTTTAGTGGTCTTGTCTTTTATTCTTTGGGTATTTTCTGAATGAAATGTATGACAATATTGGAGGTAGCGTATGAAAACCTATTTTGTCAAACAGAAGTTTCGATTGGGTGGCGAACGCTTTGATATCAAGGATGATCAAGGTAGAGTTGCCTATCAGGTTGAAGGATCCTTTTTCAAGATTCCAAAGACCTTTACAATTTTTGGTGAGGATGGTCGTGAGATTAGTCATATCACCAAGGAGCCGCTTAGTCTCTTGCCTAAGTTTACAGTAGACTTGCAGGATGGTTCGAGTTTTTACATTCGAAAAAAATTAACCCTTCTTCGTGATAAGTATGATGTCGATAATCTTGGCTTGCGAATAGAGGGTAATATTTGGGACTTGGATTTTCAACTACTTAATAGTCAAAATCAGGTAGTTGCTAGGATTCAAAAGGAGCTCTTCCATCTGACATCGACCTATACTGTTACTGTTTATGAAAATACTTACGCCGATTTGGCCATTTCCCTGTGTGTTGCTATTGACTATGTGGAAATGCTCGAGAATAGCTCAAAATAAGAAACATTTATTTAAGGAGAAACAATGAAACAACTTACTTCAGCACAAATTCGTCAAATGTGGCTTGATTTCTGGAAATCAAAAGGTCACGCTGTTGAACCATCAGCTAACTTGGTTCCAGTTAACGATCCAACCCTTCTTTGGATTAACTCAGGGGTTGCCACTTTGAAAAAATACTTTGATGGCTCTGTGATTCCTGAAAATCCACGTATCACCAACTCACAAAAGGCTATCCGTACCAATGATATCGAAAACGTTGGTAAGACAGCTCGTCACCACACAATGTTTGAAATGCTTGGTAACTTCTCAGTTGGGGACTACTTCCGTGATGAAGCTATCGAATGGGGTTATGAGCTTTTGACAAGCCCAGAGTGGTTTGATTTTCCAAAAGACAAACTTTACATGACTTACTATCCAGATGATAAAGATTCATACAACCGTTGGATTGCTTGCGGTGTTGAACCAAGTCATTTGATTCCAATTGAAGATAACTTCTGGGAAATCGGTGCTGGACCTTCAGGACCAGATACTGAAATCTTCTTTGACCGTGGCGAAGACTTTGACCCTGACAATATTGGTATCCGTTTGCTTGAAGAAGATATTGAAAACGACCGTTACATTGAAATTTGGAACATCGTTTTGTCACAATTCAATGCAGATCCAGCTGTTCCACGTTCAGAATACAAGGAACTTCCTAATAAAAACATTGATACGGGCGCAGGTCTTGAACGTCTTGTAGCCGTGATGCAAGGGGCTAAAACAAACTTTGAAACAGACCTCTTCATGCCTATCATTCGTGAAATCGAAAAAATGTCTGGTAAAACTTATGATCCAGATGGTGACACAATGAGCTTCAAGGTCATCGCTGACCACATCCGTTCATTGGCATTTGCCATTGGTGATGGTGCCCTTCCAGGTAATGAAGGTCGTGGTTATGTCCTTCGTCGTCTTCTCCGTCGTGCCGTAATGCACGGCCGTCGTCTCGGCATTTCTGATGCTTTCTTGTACAAACTTGTTCCAACTGTTGGTCAAATCATGGAAAGCTATTACCCAGAAGTTCTTGAGAAGAAAGACTTTATCGAAAAAATCGTTAAACGTGAAGAAGAAACCTTTGCACGTACCATCGATGCAGGTTCAAGCATGCTTGACGAGCTTCTTGCTAACCTTAAGAAATCTGGTAAAGATACGCTTGAAGGTAAAGACATCTTTAAACTTTACGATACTTATGGATTCCCAGTGGAATTGACAGAAGAGTTGGCTGAAGATGAAGGATTCAAGATTGACCATGAAGGTTTCAAAGCTGCCATGAAAGAACAACAAGAACGTGCGCGTGCTAGCGTGGTTAAAGGTGGTTCTATGGGTATGCAAAATGAAACCCTCGCCAACATCACTGAACCATCTGAGTTCTTGTATGAAGCGGAAACAGCAGAAAGCCGTTTGAGCGTCATCGTTGCTGATGATGCTCGTCATGATAGTGTTAACTCTGGTCAAGCACTCCTTGTCTTTGAACAAACACCATTCTACGCTGAAATGGGTGGACAAGTAGCAGACCACGGTACGATCTCAGATGCAGCTGGTACAGTCGTTGCGCGTGTTGTTGACGTTCAACGTGCACCAAATGGACAAGCGCTTCACACTGTTGAGGTTGAAGGTGAACTTGTTGTAGGTGCTAACTACAAACTTGAAATTGACCACACACGTCGTCACCGTGTTATGAAGAACCACACAGCGACTCACCTCTTGCATGCTGCCCTTCATAATATCGTTGGTGATCATGCTGTTCAAGCGGGTTCTCTTAATGAACAAGAATTCTTGCGTTTCGACTTCACTCACTTTGAGGCTGTAACTCCAGAAGAATTGCGTGCTATCGAAGAACAAGTCAACGAAGAAATCTGGAAAGCCACTCCAGTAACAACTATTGAAACAGACATTGACACTGCTAAATCAATGGGAGCTATGGCCCTCTTTGGCGAAAAATATGGTAAGAATGTTCGCGTCGTTTCAATCGGTGATTACTCTGTTGAGCTTTGTGGTGGTACGCACGTTGCCAACACTGCTGAAATCGGTATGTTCAAGATTGTCAAAGAAGAAGGTATCGGTTCAGGAACACGTCGTATCTTGGCAGTGACATCACGTGAAGCTTACCTTGCTTACCGTGAAGAAGAAGATGCCCTTAAAGCAATCGCAGCAACACTTAAGGCACCACAATTGAAAGAAGTACCTAACAAGGTTGCTAGCCTTCAAGAGCAGTTGCATGCCCTTCAAAAAGAAAATGCTGCGCTTAAAGAAAAAGCAGCTGCAGCTGCAGCTGGTGACGTCTTCAAAGACGTTAAAGAAGCTAAAGGTGTTCGTTACATTGCTAGCCAAGTAGAAGTTTCTGATGCAGGTGCCCTTCGTACCTTCGCGGACCAATGGAAACAAGCAGACTACTCTGATGTCCTTGTCCTTGCAGCTCACATTGGCGAAAAAGTTAATGTTCTTGTAGCAAGTAAGTCTAAAGACGTTCACGCAGGTAATGTTATCAAGGTTCTCGCACCAATCGTATCAGGTCGTGGTGGTGGTAAACCAGATATGGCCATGGCCGGTGGTAGTGATGCCAATGGTATCCAAGATCTTCTTTCAGCAGTAGCAGAACAGCTCTAAGATGTGATACAATAAAAGTAACTTGAAAAGGTAGGATGAAAATCCTATCTTTTTTTCTTTAAAAACTTTAGTAATAATATTGAAATAATTGTAAAAAATATTTCAAAGGAGTATAATAGAAATGTGAAAACGGTTCCAATGTTTATCAAACAGCCTAGAAAGTGAGAGTGATCAAAATGAGAAAGGCATATGTTGTTAAGGAACGTCAACGTTACTCAATTCGTAAATATTCTTTTGGAGCTGCATCAGTCTTGATTGGTGCGAGCTTGATGCTTGGTGGACATGCTTTGGCTCAGGAACAAGCCAACAGCACAAGTACCAGCAAGGATTATGAAGTTTTTGTAAATAATTCTGAACCACTTCAAATCGACCAGGCAACTTCAGAAGCTGTTACCGATGTCCTCAATCAACCAGCTTCAAGATCTGAAGCGCCAAGACCTAAGCTTGCTAGCAGTGAGGTTGCCTCTTCTGAAGCTAATAGTGTAGTGGCTAGCGAGGCTGCTTCTTTGGAAGTACCGGCAGAGGTTGCTCATTCTGCATCTGCTGTTGCTACTGTTTCTAGATCAGAAGTGGCTAGCCCACGTTCTGAAGTGTCATCAGTAGCTAGCTCTGAAGCAGTAAGTGATACTAACCGTTCAGCAACTTCAGAAGTAGCAGAAGCTAGAGTTACTGACCGTGAAGCTGTGGATACTCCTCAACCTGGTGTAGATGGTCCTGTGACTGCTGATGGTTCTCTTGATATTCCATCAAACGGCACCTATTATTTCCGTCGCACAACAGAAATTCGTACTGCGCCAATCATGGATATCAAACCTACCTTCGTCTTTAGTGCAGGCGACCATGTTATCTACGACAAGGTCTTGAAGAGAGACAATCACCAATGGATTTCTTACATTGGTTACGACTATGAACGCTACTACGCTGATATCGCAGCTTTGAAGGCTGAAAATACTAGTAGCAACACTGAAGCGACTAGAGATGAAACCATCCCTGAACGTGGTACTTATTACTTCACTAAACCTGCAGATGTGAAGAACCAACCTAGCTTGACTGCTAAGACTGAGTTCAATTTTGATCCAGGTATGTCAGTCAACTACGATAGATCTTTGCTTGCTGACAACCACCGTTGGATTTCATATGTGTCATACAATGGTACTCGTCGTTACGTCGATCTAGGTGCTGCAGCAGAGGCTGTAGCTAAACCAAGAGGCGATATCGCTATTGAAAGCCATGATAATGGTGACTTTAGTGTGGTTATCAGTAATGTTTTAGATCAAAACGGTGTCCTTGGGGTATCTGTCCCAATCTGGTCTGAAAAGAATGGTCAAGATGACATTATCTGGTACAATGCGACTCGTCTTAACAATGGTAACTACAAGGTTAACGTCAGTCTAACTGACCACAAGAATGAACGTGGCCTCTACAATGTCCATCTTTACTATGTTGAAACTAATGGTAAATTAGTTGGTGTGGGTGGCACAACTTACACAGTTCCTGCCAAAGTTGAAGAAACTCATACAACTACTAGCTATAGCCTTCCTGATGCAGGAACTTACACCTTCAAAGAACGTTCTAGCATCAAGGCAGAACCTCGTGTGGCAAGTCCAGAGTTGGCCTACTACGATGCTGGCATGTCAGTCAACTACGACAAGATTGTCAGTGGTGATGGTTACCAATGGCTTTCTTACCTCAGCTACAATGGCAACCGCCGTTATGTAGCCGTGTCTAAACTTGCTCAACAAGAAAGCAAACCAAGCGGTACTATCAATATTGAAAATCTCTCTAACCTTGGTTTTGACGTTCATATCACTAATGTTTCTGGTGGTGATAAAGCTATCCAAGGCGTGAGTGTTCCAGTATGGACAGCTCAAAACGGTCAAGACGATCTTGTATGGCACCAAGCTGACAGACAAAGTGATGGTAGCTACAAGGTTCGCATCAATGTTAGCGATCATAAGGCTGAAGCAGGGGAATACATAGTCCATCTCTACTATGTTCAAGATGGTAAGATGATAGGTATCGGTGGCACTAGCACAACTGTTCCAGTTCAAAATGCAACCCGCCACAACCTTCCAGCTTCAGGTTCATACACCTTTACCGCTCGTACTGGCATCAAGACCCAACCTTTGGTAGCCAACCCAGATGTTAGCTACTACGATTCAGGCATGTCAGTCAACTATGATAAGGTTGTCAATAATGATGGCTATACATGGCTTTCTTACCTCAGCTATTCAGGACATCGTTTCTATGTGGCTATCGCACCAACAAGTGTGACTAAACCTGTAGAACAACCTGTTCAACCAAGTACACCTTCATCTGGTACCTATACTTTCAAAGAACGCTCTAGCATTAAAGCAGAACCAAGTGTAGCGAGTCCAGAGTTGGCTTACTATGATGCTGGTATGTCCGTTAACTATGACAGATTGGTGACTGCAGATGGTCACACATGGCTCTCTTATGTTAGCCATGGAGGAAACCGTCGTTACATTGCCATTGATGGTAAGGCAACAGCAGTTGCTCAACCAGCAAGTCCAAGCCTAGCTGCGACTGGTACTTATACCTTTACCAAACCTAGCTCTATCAAGGCTCAACCAAGTGTTGCAAGTCCAGAGTTAGCCTACTATGATAAAGGCATGTCCGTTCGATATGACAAGGTCCTTACAGCTGATGGACACACATGGTTGTCTTATGTAACCTATAGCGGTGCAAGACGCTATGTAGATATTTCTTAAGAGTTTTAACATCACTCTCTTTTGAGGGTGGTGTTTTTTTAGTTTCAAGAGTTGAATCAATATATTGTTCAATATGTTTTAGAAGCATTTGCTGTAAATTAGAGAAAGTTGTAAAATCAAGGTGAAAATATAGGATTAGTTCTACAAGTAGCTAATTCAGCAAGTTATTGAAAGAAAATGTTATAAAACGGAGGTACTGAGCATGTTGGATATTTTTGTTTTAGAAGAAGATTATTTTCAACAAGCTCGTCTTGAGGATGCCATCCACAAGTCTAAACAAATATATATTTTAAGAATTGGGAAGGTTGATTTATACGATAAACCCAATCAATTATTAGAGCGTATTACGGAAAGGGGCTCGCATTTACTGTTTTTTCTAGATATTGGATCTGACAGTGATGTCGAAGGGGGAATATTGGTTGCTCAACAGATTCGTGAGCGAGATCCGTATGCAAGTATTGTTTTCATCACAGCACATCCCGAACTCCTACCTTCAACCTTTCAGTATCGCTTAGCTGCACTTGATTTTATTGATAAGAATTTGCCTGATAATGAATATGAAGATAGGATTATTTCTGATATTGGATTAGCACTTTCTAAAAATGGTCTGAGCCAAATAGAGTGTGCTTTTACGGTAGATACAAAGAATGCAACTATACAAGTTCCTTTTCATAAGATTCTCTATTTTGAAACATCTCCAACGGTTCATAAGGTGATTCTTCATACAACGGAAGAGCAGATTGAGTTCTATGGTCAATTGTCAAAAATTGTGAAACAAGATTGCAGACTATATAAATGCCATAAATCATTTGTTGTAAATCCCGAAAACATTGTGAGATTGGACAAAGAGTTAGGTATTATTTATTTTGAAAACGGAGAGTCATGCTTGGTTTCAAAAGCTAAACAAAAAGAGATTGTTGCTAAGATGCTTGTTCCAAAAACCATAGCAGTTTGATGTATATAGTATTTTTATTTTAAATGTTATTTTCTGATTATGACGAAAAAACCACCGTTTATGACTTCAATGAAAAATTTAGCTTTCTCTATATTATAATAACCTAGTAAATTATCAGAAAAGGAACATCACTCATGAAAAATACAAGTAAACTCATTGGTATCGTATTAGCTCTTATTGTAGTTATCCTCGCTGTCTTCTTAGTGACTAAGTTTAATAGTCATGAGTCGGCGCGTGTTAGCACAAGTAGTAGCCCAGCCAAAGCGGTTAAGAAATCATCCTCAAGCTCGAGTAAGGTCGTTAAGAAGGATAAGAAATCAACTCAATCATCATCTTCAGCAGTCACAAATGAAGAAAATGACAATCAGGATTCAGCAGTAGCACCTAAAGCTTCTTCTCAAGAACAAGCTCAAGTAGGCGCTACAGATGGTGGACAAGTGGCTGAATCTGCGGCTGGAACAGATAAGGCTAAATCTGAGAAGAACACAAATAATAGTCAATCCTCGCTTGACTTTGGTGCCCTTGACAATGGTGATATTAGCTCTCTTGTGGGAACTTGGACTAACGCGAATGGTGAATCAGTGACTATCAATTCTGATGGTACAATTATTAAAAACTCAACAGGTTATACTGCTCAATTGAAGCCTCAAAGAGTTTCAGATAATATTTTCTATGCAGGAGTTTTCTCAGATACAAGCTCAGCTGCATTGAGAGCGATTTCTGGAGGCAGTAACGGCTCTGATTACCTTGTTATTGGTCAGGACCAAACTGCTGAAGGTGTCCCTTATTATCGTAACTAGTACGAAAAAGATTGCTATTTATGAACTGCACCCCAAAAGTTAGACAGATAAAATCTAACTTTGTGGGGTGTTTTTATTATGAAATTGACTTATGAGGATAAAGTTCAAATATATGAACTGAGAAAGCAAGGAGAAAGCTTTAAACGACTTTCAAATCAATTTGGGGTGAATGTTTCTGGTCTAAAGTACATGGTTAAATTAATTGATCGTTATGGAATAAACATCGTTAGAAAGGGAAAGAAACGTTACTATTCTCCTAAATTAAAACGAGAAATGATTGATAAAGTCTTACTTGAAGGTTGTTCTCAACAAAGTGTTTGCCTGGACTATGGCCTCTCAAATCAAGGATTGCTTAACAATTGGATAGCACAATACAAGAAAAATGGGTATACTATTGTTGAAAAAACAAGAGGGAGACCGCCTAAAATGGGACGTAAGCCAAAGAAGAAACCTGAAGAGATGGCAGCGCTAGAGCGACTTCAAGCAGAAAATGAATACCTGAGAGCGGAGAATGCTGTTCTAAAAAAGTTGAGAGAACTCCGATTGAGGGACGAGAAAGAGCAAGAAGAAAAACGGAAATTGTTCGAGAATTGGTAACAGAGTTTGCTTTAGATATTCTTCTAAAGATTATTAAGCTTGCTCGTTCGACCTATTATTACCACTTGAAGCAGCTAGATCAAACGGATAAGAATCAAACTATCAAAACTGAAATTCAAGCTATTTTTACTGAACACAAGGGAAATTATGGTTATCGTCGGATACATTTAGAATTAAGAAATCGTGGTTTTTTGGTCAATCATAAGAGGGTTCAGCGATTGATGAACGTACTCAATTTACAAGCTAGAATCCGGCAGAAACGCAAGTTTTCTTCTCACAAAGGAGATATAGGTAAGAAAGCCGACAACCTTATTCAACGCCAGTTTGAAGCTTCAAAACCAATGGAAAAGTGCTACACAGATGTGACAGAATTTGCCATTCCAGCAAGGAGTAAGAAAACTCTTTTTGTTGCTAGTATACTGACTCCAAAAAGTTAGAAATTTAAATAGTTTATTTATGACGAAGTTTTTAGTAATGATAAATTGGAAGAATAAGTGCAACACTTACTTGAACTCATCCTCTAGAGCTTCACAAGTAGTTCTATAAGCTAAACATTCTCCTAAGTTGCTTTTGAGATATTAGAAATTGTGACAGGACTATATTGATAACCATACATTCGATCGATGATATCAACAATTTTTCGAGTTGTTACACCGGTTTGATAGAGTTTGATAACCAACTCTTCCCAGTTGTCATCTCGATGTCCATAAGTGGGGAGGAAAGCTGGACTAAAGTTCTCATTACGATCTCTTGGAATGGTTAACTGAACAGTCCCCATATTTGGTTTCAAGTTTCCGTGAATACGTTCCATTGCGACTATTACCAGAATTGTAGCCTGCTTTTTCGTAAGGCACATACCCTAAAAAGGCTGATAAATCAGCTTGGAGTAGATTATTCTTAGCTGTATCAAGAGAAGAACGGAAAAATTCATCAATATCTTGCTTTGGGGTTAGGATGTTAAGTAAAATCTGTTGGTAAACTGAGCCATAGGAATAAATTTCTTTCTAGTAATGTTTCGCAACTCTACTATAACGGATTTATTCCTTTTTGTGTTTACACAACTTATTTTACACTACCCTTATATTCCACTACCATCAGGAATTGTTTATAAATTTATTTTTTCTGAAAAAAATCTGAATAATCTTTGTTATTATTTTAATAGTCAAGCAGTCTGGACTATTAAATATTGACTTAGAAAGGAAAGTATATGAATTATACGAAGCCAGTTATAGAGAAAATTTCTACTTTTAAAAGTGGTACTTCAGGATTAGTCGCAGGTAGATTCAGAGATATATTTGGTGGCAGGGCTTTATTTTTAATTAGAATATAATCTATTACCCGAACATATTCATTAAGTTAATATAGTATTTATTATGGAAAACAAGTAATCCACAGAGTGGAGGTGAAAAAAATCTGAAATTTGTTCAATCTTAATCTATTTTCTGATTTTTTTCCGAAATTCATATTATAGAATTTAATTAAATCAAGAAGTATCTCTTGAAAATTATTTTTCATTTACACCAATGGGTTCTGGCATTAGTCTAAATGATAGAAGGAGTTTAAAATGAAATATTGCAAACCAACATTTGAACCAATTGCAACTTTCAAAAAAGACACTAAAGGTCTATGGACTGGTAATTTTCGTGATGTCTTTGGTGGACGTGCAATCGTAAGAGTTAGAATTGAGTTTTAAGCTTAGAACTATGTATTACAACGGTAAATAATTTTGAATAAAGTGTTTCGATATTCATTCCAGAACTACGAATATCGAGATGCTTTACTTTTTTATTTTTGAGGTTGTTAATATATATGGTAAATAAGTATTTTTTTGAAAAATATTCTGATAAAAAAATAATATTCCTTACTAAAAATTTATATAGAACCGTTTCTGGAGATAATAAAATAATCTATTGTTTAGAAGACTATGTCGAAGAAGTATGCTCAATTATAGAACAAAATGATATCAGTAGTTTTGAAGAAACAATATCAGTACTTCAGAATTACGTTATAAATGGTTTAATTATTGTTGAGATGGCTGAAAGAACATATATTATTTCTCCTTATTTAGATTCGAGACTATCTTGGTTTGAGAATAATAAGAATATAATTTTTAGTGATTCCTCTGTAGAAATTGCAAAATATTTGAATTTAAAACTCTCTCCGAAGCGTTTAGCGAGTCAATTTATTTTTGGACTTCCATATTATCCATTTCAAACAATTAGCCTATGGGAAGAGCTAGTAAATATAAAGCCTTTAAACTATTTAGAAATATCTGAAAAAGGGTGTTTAGAAAAAAGAGTTCCAAGTTATGAAGTAGACACAAATGATTTTAATAAACTAATAATAAAAATAAAAGAAGAGTTTTTAAATAGCATTAATCATGATTTGAATATGGGAAACGAAGTGTCGAGTGATGTATCAGGAGGTGTTGATTTTGCAACTATTGCTTTTACATTGAATAAACTGATACCCGACTTCTCTATTTTGCACTCTGAATCAAGTACCACTGCTAATAGTGATACTAAATGGGCGACATTTATTGCAAAAAATCTTGGTAGGGAGTTGAATAAGTTTGATTCAATAGAAAAAACAGAGAAAAGATTTTCGGTAGATGAAAAATATATCAATGATATTATTCCAAGTTCTCCATTACTGTGGGCGGATTCAGAAGGATATTTGAAATCAGTCATTGATTATCAGAAAGATAGAAAACATCCGACTCACTTTCTAGGTATTGGTGGTGATGAATTATTTACACCAATGCCTTCTAATCCCTGGAATATTGTTCGTCAGGAAAATTTAGGTGGACTCCTTTATGCTCTGAAATATAGTCTGATAATGAGAAGACCATTTTTTAGTTGTCTATTGGATTTGATAGACAATAGAGGATATTCGGAAACTGTGACCCAAAATTTAGAAATTGTCTTCAGCGAATCTTCTGAACCTATCAAGAGAAAACTGGGATGGGTGGATGGTCTACAAGTACCAGATTGGCTCAGTGAAAAATCCAAACAAGAATCGCAAAGTTTTTTACACTCGTTATTATTTTCCAATTCTGATCCAATAATATCTGATAGAACAACATTCCAAATGATTCAATCCTTAATATTTCAAAAATCAGTATTGCGACAAATTCAATTAACTACTAATTCCATTTATTGGGCAACTCCATTTTTACATAAAAAATTAGTAGAAATTTGTCTTCAAATTCCAGCAAAATATAAAGTTAGTTCAAAACTAACAAAACCGATATTGCAAAGAGCATTGAAGGGAATCGTACCAATTGAGGTTTTTAACAGGGGTTTCAAAGGGGATTATTCAGATGCCTTATATAGTGGATATAGAGAAGCTGTTCGTAAAAACTTCCACAGGTTAGAACAGTTTGAATTGGTTAAAATGGGTATTGTTGATGTTGAGAAGTTAAAATTAGAGCTGTCATTACCAGCGGGAAATCCGAGTAAAATCGATTATTTTGAAAAGTTATGTTCGGTAGAACGTTGGATTAGGCAGATCAAATTATATATGAAGGATGAGTGAGGTTTGTAATTATGTTTAATAAAGGGTCGAAAAGTAGACTGAAAATAATAAAGCAAGATAATGGTGCAATTGTATTTGACAAAAATCAAGGTGTATACTTTCAAACAAATGATGTAGGTGTTAAAATTTTAGAGTTACTGTCTAAAAATAAAAGCGAAGAAGATATTGTTAGCGCTATATCTGGTGCGTATTCCATTGAAATCGATGTTGCAAAACAAGATGTTAAAGATTTTATACAATCTCTAAAAAAAGGAGGGATATAGATTATGGATATGCAACTCAATCAAGAGTCATACTCCTATGTTCAGCTAAAGTACAGATTACTAGCACAAATAGCTTTACTGATCTCTTATCCGCTTACAAAGTCCTCGCCTAAAAGAATTGAATCTTTGATTAATAAGTTAAGTGACTCGAAATTATCTGCCACAGAAAATGAAGCAGTATTAGCTCGCGATGCAATATGTACTGTAAGCCGTAAGTGTAGGAATCAAGATGGATGCGTAAAAAGATCATTGGGAGTAATAATGTTTTTACTTTTTTTAAATAAACGTGCAAGTTGGTGTACTGGATTTGCTATGGACCCCTTTAGATCTCATGCGTGGGTGGAAGTAAACGGAAATCCAATTAAAGAGCTGGAAGAAGTATCATCGTATGAAAGAGTTGTGAAAACTCTAGATGATAAAAATGAAGAGCGTAAACACATGATATCTGAAGATATAGAAAAAGTAGATGATACTATTACTAGCGTAAAATTCCGTGATTTACTTGCTTTGATAGAAAATAAAAGAAAATATTTTTTAATCGTTTTATGTTTGGGAATACTTACATCCATTTTAACGTTATTACAACCAGAACTTTTGTCTAAAGTAATCTCTCAAAAGGGAGTAAATTTATTGAATAATCCAACCATATATACGCTTATAGCTATTACCGTGGGTTCAACAATTATTTCCAGTTTGCAATATTACTTTTTACAATTAATGGGAGAAAGTGCAGTATTTCAATCAAGAAAAAGTTTAATTATTCAATTTCTGAAACTTCCTATTTATAAATATAATGATCTATCTGCAGGAGACCTAATTAGTCGCTTTAGTAGCGATACAAGTAAACTAAGAGCAGGTATCGTTCAATCAACAGTTGCTCTGACGAGTGGATTGTTCTTGAGTTTAGGTGCGATATTTACATTATTTCTAAAGGATACTTATCTTGCAATAATTACAATTATTTCTATAGCTTTATCATTCCTATTTATTTTATTTATGAGTAGTTTGATTCAAACGGCAAGTTATAAAGCTCATCAGGGTTTGGGGAAAATGACAGCGTACTTAAATAGGCTAATCGTAGGAATTAGAACAATTCGATCGACAAATGAAACGAATTCAGAATTATCTAAAATGTTATCTGAGGCGCAAGAAGTAAAAAACTTGGGAATTGGAGTTGCAAGAGTGCAATCAATAATGACACCGATATCCAATTTTAGCTTGCAATTGTGTGGGATAATTATTTTGGGAGTTGGAGGTTACCGTGTTTCTACTGGGCAAATGTCTATTGCAAATCTAACTTCTTTTATGCTATTAATGTATATCGCTATTTCACCAGTAGGACAAATATTTTCGTCAGTCACAACTATTTCAGAAGCTTTGGGAGCTTTAGGTAGAATTACTGAAATTATTGATCTTCCAAAAGAAGAAGATAATGATATCATTTTAAATCTAGAATCTACGTCAGACAGAAGCAAAGCAATTGAATTTGCGAATGTAACTTTTTCATATGATTCTTACCAATTTCAAGATATTCAATCGGATGATAATTATATATTAAAGGATATTACTTTCGAAATAAATAGTGGAGATTACGTTAGTATTGTAGGTCCGTCTGGTGCGGGGAAAAGCACACTTCTTTACCTCATTGAAAGATTCTATGATATTACTAGTGGTGGTATAAAGATATTTGGACAAGATTTTCGAACAATGAATCGTGAGACTTTACGTTCGAATATTGCATATGTTGAACAAAATTCACCATTAGTAGCTGGTACAATCTTAGAAAATCTAAAAATGGGTAATAGTAATGTAACATATGATGAATGTTGTGACGCTTTAGAAAAAGTTGGTTTGGAGCATTTAATTCAAAGAGGTGCATCCGGGATTGAAAGCCCAATTGGTGAAGGAAGTTTCAATTTATCAGGAGGAGAAAGACAGAGATTGGCAATGGCAAGAGCAATACTTTCCGATGCAAAGATACTCTTGCTGGATGAGTTAACTTCGAATTTAGATAGTCTTAGTGAGAAGAAAATGAAGGAAGCAATCAAAGGTATGAGAGGTGAGAGGACTATTATAATGGTTGCTCATAGATTATCTACAATTTTAGATTCAGATAAAATCTTTGTTTTGGAACACGGAAGACTTGTAGGAAGTGGGACTCATGTGGAGCTATTGGAATCTGTTCCATTATATAAAGAGTTGGCCAAAGAACAATTTTTAGCATAGGAGTATCGTATTATGACAAATAAGATTGAAATAAGAGATGTTACAAAAACTTTTAAAGAAGGAGATATATTAAAGAACGTATCCTTTACAGCTGAAGAGGGGGAAGTCACTGCCTTTTTGGGACCGAATGGTGCCGGAAAAAGTTCGACACTACGAATACTTTTGGGTCTGGATAGGCCATCTTCAGGAACTGCTTTAATAGGAGGTAAGAAATATTGTGATATTGAACGTCCTCTTTTAACTGTAGGAGCTTCTTTTGATGGTGTGGGGGCTCCTAGTGATCGAACAGTTTTTCAACATTTGAAAATTGCTGCTGCTAGTAATGGAATAGATTATTCCAGAATATCAGAGGTGTTATCCATTACTGATATTGAACATAAAAGAAATTCAAAAATAGGCAACCTTTCCTTGGGAGAGGGTCAGAGATTAGGTATTGCAACAGCGCTGTTGGGAAACCCCCAGTACCTGATTTTAGATGAACCTACAAATGGTCTAGATCCTAGTGGAATTAGATGGTTTAGAAATTTTATTCGGGAACAAGCAAGCACTGGTAAGACAGTATTGTTATCTTCACATATACTTTCAGAAGTAGAAGCGGTAACTGATAAGGTTGTTTTTATTGACAAAGGAAGTATCATAGCTTTGGGTACACTTCATAATATATTGAACGGATTTGATAATCTAGAAGATGTTTTCTTTCATTTAACAGGAGGTGACTATGATGAGTAGTATAAAAAGCCATAATACTTTATCAGAGCTATATAAAATTTTTTATAGTAGATCAACCAAAATAGTTTTACCAATTGTTTTTATTTTTCAGCCGTTATTGTCTTATATCAGTTCTAAACAAATTTTAGCAGTTGGATTGAATGCAACCCCTGAAACAAATAGTAGCTTAGTAGAACCAATACCTCCAATTGAGTATATTGGTTTTGAAGCTATACTATTGGGCTTGTTTGCTATGATTATTTTAGGAGCAATTCTTGGAAGTATGGAATATAAAAATAGTTCTTTACGTACCAGCTTGTTATTATGTTCAAATAAGGCAGTATTCTTTGTAATAAAATTTTTTGTCACAAGTGTATTTATTTTTATTGTGTCATTTGTTTCAATCTATTTATCTATTGCAAGTGCACAGTTTGGTTTAGAAAGAGAAGGATTGAGCCCTCTGATACTGAGTAATAATGTTTGGTACTTTATATTGTTAGGATCATTGTCGTGGTCGCTACTAACGGTGTTATCCTATTCAATTGCTTTTTATTTTAAATCCTCACTTGGATCATTATTATTCTTATTACCACAAGTCTATAATTTAGGTAGTTTTCTTGCTGACAGAATTCAGCTTGCCAAGTATTTACCAGTATCTTTAGGGCAAGATTTAATTGCAACATCTCCTTTAAAAATCACAACACCAGGACGCAGTGTTTTATTTTTGAGTACTTGGGTGCTAGTAATTAGTAGCTTTGCATATTACAAATTTTTGAAAGAAGATGTAGGTAATGTTAGATGAATTCTTTTAGAAGTGAGTATTTAAAGTTTATTTATAATAAATGGTTATTATTGACTGTACTATCAACTATAATTTTAGTACCTTTATTTGTTATTTTTTTACATGAAACTCCAAGTTATATAACCGAGGATTATGTTTTAACGCAAATCTTAGAAAGCTTCTATCTCGGACAAGCTGGGATTATTATTATTACAATACTATTTATAGGTCAAGAATTTACCGGTTCAACTTTAAGAAGCAGTTTATTAGCTAACCCAACACGGTGGAAATTCTTTTTTATAAAATTAATAGTAATATTATCAATATCTATATTAGTTTGGAGTCTGGTTGCTTTCTGTACTATTTGCGTAGTATATACTTTTTATGGTCTATTAAATCCCTTACTTATTTATACCTTTGCATTAAGAATAATATTGGTATCAATTGGTTTAATATTAATATGTTTTAGTTTAGTTCTTATAACAAGGAGTATAGTTGTTCCAATGGGAATGTCCTTGTCTTTCTTGTTGGGGTTAGGTCAAATGCTTCTGCAATTCAGCGATGCTTTTCTCTACTTCCCGATTATCTCCACTATGAATTCATTTTTTATGATTGAGAATCAATCTTATATACCTTATACAATAGGTATTGCAATTCAATTTTTATGGGGGATTTTGCTGTTATCTTTCTCTATTTTGCTGTTTAGGAAGAGGATTGTACGATAAAAAATTTGTATTTTGTGATAATATTTAGTTATGAAAGAAAAAAAAGTATATCGAATATTAGCAATTGATGATGATGAAAGCATTCTTCGTTTGATAAAGAATTCTCTAGAACGCTCAGAGTTTGAAGTTACGACGAGGAGAGAAGTAGGTAACATAGATATTTGTTCATTTATTGGCTTTGATTTAATTTTATTAGACATTATGATGTCGATTGATGGTTTAGAAATTTGTAAATCCATTCGAGAACAAATCGATGTACCGATAATTTTTGTAACAGCCAAGCAATTGGATAGCGATTTGGCTAGCGGGGTAAAGGCTGGTGCGGATGATTATATAAAAAAACCATTTAGTATTACAGAATTAGTTGCTCGTGTTAGGATGCATATCCAAAGGGAGGAAAGAAATCGTAAAAATAATAAAGAAATATGTACAAAGAATTTGATAATTAATGTCAGTAATCAAGAAATCTTAATTGAAGAAGAGACTATATCATTGACAAAGCGAGAATTTACAATTTTATATACTTTAGCAAGCAACCCGAAGAGAGTATATTCCGTTGAGGAGCTCTATGAGAGAATATATCCGTCGGAATCAGATGCACAATTTCGTTCTATTGCAGAGTATATTTATCAAATTCGTTCAAAATTAAAACCCTTTTCAATTAATCCGATCAAGACACAGTGGGGAGGCGGATATAGTTGGAACGAAAATTAGATTTTAAGGCTTTAGTAAAAAAGACGCAGTGGACAATTGTTAAACAATTTTGTTTGAATGTAATTGTAGCCTATATTTTTCCTATATCAACTATTTCTATCGATATCCATTCAGAAAATCAGTCAATCGCTAGTGGCTTGTTAGGGCTATTATTTAATGTTTTTTCATGGGTTTATATTTGTATATCTTTGATTATTATAGTTTCTATTAATATTAAAGCTTTGTTAACAAGAGTAAAGCAAGAAATGGAGATTGTTTATCATGGTAGCATGTGGCTAACCTCTGTAAACAATTCATCGAATTTAACAATTCTTGAATTCATAGAAACAAATAAACACATTGAATTAATGCAACAAAGAATTAAAAATATGATTCAGGTAGAGAAAGACCAAAAGGAGGATATTCTCTTTAAAGTTTCAGCGATGGCACATGACTTGAAGACACCTTTGACTGTAATTAAAGGAAACTCGGAATTGTTGCAATTGGCACCTTTATCAGGTGTTGATGTTCAATGTCTTAAAGACATTGAGAGAGCAAGTAACCAATTAGATAGCTATTTTAATCAGTTAATCAACTACTCTAAAACTTTTTACTCTTATCAGATTTCTTTCCATCAGTATCGTATTAGTAATTTATCCAAAATACTGGAACAAGAGTGTGAATACCTTATTGGAGATAACATTGACTACAAGTATAATTCGAAGATAGACCGAGACTGTAATATTGAATTGGATTTAGATTTAATAATCCGTTCGGTGGCAAATATTGTTAATAATGCAATGGCTTATGCAGACGATTCTAAAAAGAGAATCAGAGTTATCTTTGAGTTAGAAGATGGTAGTATTGCCTTAAGTATTTGGAATAATGGTTCTAAATTTTCTGATGATGTTTTAAAAAATTTTGGAAAATTATTTTATCGAGAAGACACTAGTAGAAATTCACAGTTTGAACATTTTGGAATAGGTTTGGCATTTGTAAAACAAGTAATGAGCATTCATTCTGGTGATATACAACTGCAAAATAAGGAAAAAGGGGCTATGGTTAAATTAATTATTCCTATAAAAAATAGTGATAACACCTAGGTTTGAATATCGTAATCTTGAATTCTATGAAGTTCATAAAGTAAGCATATTGATAATAATTATTTCAAAATCTTTGCAATTAGCACTCATAACTGATTTATTCGGCTCTTTTCCACCATTTGTCAAGTCTATCAAGGCTTTAAGTAAAGATAAATTGCATGAATGAGTGCAACATTTACTCGAACTCTTCTATTAGAGCTTCACAAGCAGTTTTCTAAGCTAAATATTTTCGTGATCGATGAATAAAACCTTGTTCAAATCCTCCTCACAGATAGCGGCTAGATCTGTTTTCTTTGGGAAATATTCTCTTAGTAAGCCATTTGCGTTTTCATTGCTTCCTCTCTGCCAAGATGTATAGGCGTCCGCAAAGAAAAAGGAAATTCCTAAGTTCTCTACTAGAGGATAGCAGGCAAACTCTTTTCCCCTGTCTGAAGTGAAGGTTTTAAGAGCCTCTTTTGGAAATAGATTACAGAGTTGTTCGATGGCTGAAAACATGGATTTGGCTGTTCTATTTGGTATCTTGAAAGCTAAGTAAAAGCGAGTTTTCCGCTCTAGGAATGTCGCTAAACAGCCCTTGCTTTTGCCTCTGGAAGATACCACAGTATCGAGCTCCCAGTGACCAAAGGTCTCACGTTTCCTGACCTCTTTAGGACGTTTGGCAATCGACGTGCCAATCCTAAATGTCCCACGTGTTTCTTTGGGTTGTCGAGTCTTCCCTTTACGACGAAGGACGCTTAAATCCAGATCAATCAAACCAGTATAGAGTCAGTTATAGATAATTTTAAAAGCTACCATTGGCTTTTGTTCAAGCTGATAGCGGCCATAAATCTGTTCAGGCGACCAGGAGGATTTTAAACAGTTCTCAATTTCCTTTTTTAACTCTGGTGTCAAACGAGATTTTCGACCTTTTTGTTTAGCCTTGTGGTCGTACTGTTCCTGTGCTAAGGCTGCAGAATAACCATTTTGACATCGTTTTAACTCTCTTGAAATGGTAAACTTATGGACGCCAAGTTTACTTGCAATTTGGCAAGGTTTCAATCCTAATTCTAAGTAGGTTTCTATCGTTATTCGGTCGGTTATGGTAAGATGGGAGTAGCTCATAGTTTTTCCTCGGGTTCTTTTGTGTGGTTACTTACAGTTTACACCAATGAAACGCTATGAGTTTTTTTGTTGCACTATATTTTACAATTTATCATAAAATAAATAAAAAGACAGATATCTTTCATTTTAGATAGAGTAAGATTAAATCCTTTATGGAGTAGAGGTATCTACCTATAGTGATTTTTATTACAATTCTGAAGGAGTTATGCCATGCTTAACATCTATGTTTTAGAGGATCATTTTATCCAACAAAATCGTATTGAAGAGGTTATTCATACGGTTCTTAAGAAAAATAACATTAAAGTAGGCGACTTTGAGGTTTTTGACAAACCCAATCAGCTATTAGAGTCTATTACCGAGCGAGGGTCTCATCAGCTCTTTTTCTTGGACATTCAAATTAAAGACGATACTAAAAAAGGTTTGGAAGTGGCTAAGCAGATTCGCAAGAATGATCCCTATGCCAATATTGTTTTCTTCACGACCCATTCAGAGTATCTTCCCTTGACTTTTCAATACCAACTGGCAGCTCTAGACTTTATTGATAAGTCTTTGGAGGGTGAGGACTTTCAAAAGCGTGTGGAAAGTATTATCTTATTAACCTGCAAAAAGATACAGAGTCAGAATCCAGAAGATGCTTTTCGGATTGAGAATGTTAAGACCGTTATTCAGGTTCCCTTTCATGATATCTTGTACTTTGAGACCTCGGATATCGTTCATAAGGTTATCCTTTATACTAAAGAGGAGCAAATCGAGTTTTATGGCAGTCTCTCTCAAATTGAAAAGAGTGACCCTAGACTGTTTAAATGCCATAAATCTTTCCTTATCAACCCAGAAAATGTCATCAAATTAGATAAAAGTACGGGGACGGTCTATTTTGAAAACGGTGGTATCTGCTATGTTTCAAAGTTGAAACTAAAGAAATTGCTTGAGAGAATTAGCCTATGACAGCAATCAATTTTGTGTTGGATAATCTAGACTTTTTAGTGGAGATTATCCTCTTTATTCTCATTTATCAATACATTACCTCCGAGAAGATAAAGCTAAGATGGTATATCATCATCCCCTTGATTATGCGATTTTTGTTTGTGCTTTCTCCAGCACTATCCTATGTTATAGGGCATGCCTTCTTGGTTGTTTATTCCCTCTACAGAAATCGTTATGGCAATAGGTTATTAGATATTTTCTATGGCTTGTTTCCAATCATCATAGAAAGTCTTGTTCACAATCTTATTATTTATGGGATTGCCTTGGTCATCAATCGTCATTATCTGATTGTACTTAACCATTTTCATTTAAACCTTGTCATTGAGTTGCTAGTCTTTCCTGTGTTTTGGTTAATCATTAAGACCTTAAAAGTGGATTTCAAAGCATTGAACTATGGTTTTCGAAAGTCATTTTCAAAGTACTTTTTATTACTCATAGATATATCAATGTTATCTTATGCCCTCCTTCTCCAATATATTACCTTTTTTGTGCAACAGAGCCCTGGAGGAAGAGATTGGCATGTTTATCTCGTGGTGACCTATGCTTTACTCTTTCTTGCGACCCTTGTTTATATCAATGCGACCTTCAGTGAGAGACTAAAAGAAGAAGTCATACTCCAAAAAGATAGGCAAATGAGTGATTTGGCTCATTATAGTCAACAAATCGAGCAACTCTATACGGATCTTCGTCGCTTCAGGCACGATTACCTAAATGTTTTGTCTAGTATCAAATATGGCATTGACTCCAAGGATATGGCTATTATTTCCGATATCTACGATAACATCCTTGAAAAAACAAAGACTCGGATTGAGGGGAAACAGTACGAAATTGCCAACTTGATTAATATTAAAGATGAAGCCGTTAAAGGTGTCCTGGCTAGTAAAATTTTGGAAGCACAGGGACAGTCTATTACCATTCACCTTGAGGTCAGTGATATCTTTGAAATATCGAGGATGGGATTGTTGGATTTCATAACAGTGCTGTCCATATTTTTGGATAATGCTATTGAAGCTAGTCTGGATAGCAGTACTAAAGAAGTAAACATTGCTCTTATCAGTGGAGAGACAAAGGTAGTAATAGTAGAGAATACCATTGCTCAAGAATCTATCAATACAGTCGGTATCTTTAAACTTGGTCGCTCAAGTAAAGGAGAGGGACGTGGTATAGGTCTGTCCACTGTTCGAGAGATTTTAGGGAAGTACCCTAATTGTTCTTTGTCAACACAATCTAAAGACTATCGTTTTAAACAGACGCTAAAAATAGAAGATGTGGTTTGATTATGACGAAAAAACGACTGTTTATGACTTCAATGAAAAATTTAGCTTTCTATATATTATAATAACCTCGTAAATTATCAGAAAAGGAATCTCACTCATGAAAAATACAAGTAAACTTATTGGTATCCTATCAGCTCTAATTGTAGTTATCCTTGCTGTCTTCTTGGTGACTAAGTTTAATAGTCATGAGTCGGCGCGTGTTAGCACAAGTAGTAGCCCGGCTAAGACGGTCAAGAAATCATCTTCAAGCTCAAGTAAAGCTGTTAAGAAGGATAAGAAAAATTCAAACCCGCATGTAAAAAGTGAAGACACAGAAGATACAACAGTTGAGGTTAGTGAGCCTTCTGTTGCCAAGGATTCTGCAACTAAAGATACTAATGAAACGGTCTTATCTTCAGGAAGTGTTTCTGAGACTACAAAAGAAAAAACAGGAGAAGAAACACAAACATCATCATTAAATGGGAACCAACTAAGTTCAGGTGATTATAGTTCAATCGCTGGTACTTGGACAAACTCTCGAGGAGAATTTGTCACAATTTCCCCAGATGGGACAGTACAAAATGGGAGTGGTTATACTTATCATCTCTATTCTGGACATTTAAATAATGGAAATTTTTCAGGAACAATTGCTTCTGATATTGATAGCGCAGCTTTTTGGGCTATTCCTGGAACTGGTAATGGCGATTCAGACCATCTTGTTATTGGTCAAAGTGATGATGCAGAAAATTATCCATTTTATCGTAATTAACATGAAAAAAGATTGCTATTTGAATAGTGATCTTTTTATATTTTTTCCACTTTTCCTAACAAAATTACGAATAAATAAGTATGGCTTGCTTCGGCTTTCGATTATGACAAAAAATGGACAGTTTATGATTTAGGTGTGAACAAGTCAAATAAATTTGGTATACTAATGGACAAGTGAGAAATATTCAGTAATATTCTGTAAAATACTTGTAATGTTTGTCACCGAGTGTTACAATCAAACAGTAACATCAATTCGATAGAGAGAATAATTGATATGAAACGAGAAAAATTTTTACACGAACAACAACGTTTTTCCATTCGTAAATATTCATTTGGGGCAGCATCAGTTCTTTTAGGAGCTAGTTTGGTCTTTGCAGGTCAAGCTTTGGCTGATGAGCATCATGAAGTTTCAACACCTTCAGATGCCACTGTGCGTGCTACCTCAGATAGTGATGCTGTGACAGCAGCTGATATTTTCAGTGGGGTAGCATCAAGTGAGAAAGCTAGCCAAGTCTCAACAACTAGCCAAACCGCTAGTGGAACTGCTACTAGCGAGGCTAGAAGTGAAGTGAGTGCTAGTACCTCACAAGCAGCAGATAAAATTTCTGAATCAACAACTGCTAGCTCAGAAGCGACAAGGAACACAAATGCTTCATCTGAAACAGCCACTAACCTTGATGTATCTGCCTTAACGAGAGCGGCTGTCAACACTAGTTTGGTGAGCCAACCAGCTACAACTACAGACAGCGACCTTCCAAGTCAAGGAACTTATGTCTACAAGGAACGTACAGAGATTAAGAATCAACCCAAGGTGTCTGCCAAGGCTGAATTTTATGTAAATCCAGGAGACAGCGTCCTTTACGATCAAGTCGTGACGGCTGACGGCTACCAATGGATTAGCTACAAATCATACTCTGGCGTGCGTCGTTATGCGCCAGTGAAACCAGTGGCAGCTGGTAGTGGTAATGGTAATAGTGGTAATGGGGATGGCAAACCTTCTAATGGCGCTCAAGCCACAACAGGGGCTTTGAACATCCCAGCGACAGGAACTTTCTACTTTACACGTGACACAGATATTAAGAAAGAACCAAAAGCAGACCTCAAACCTACTTTTGTTTTCAGTAAGGGTGACCATGTTATCTATGACAAAGTTTTGACTGCGGATAATCACCAATGGATTTCTTACCTTGGTTATGACTATGTTCGCTATTATGCAGATGTTGCGACTTTGACACCTGCTAAAGCTGAAACACCAACTGTTAAACCAACAGAGACTAATCAAGCAAAACCAGAAACTACTGGTGCTGAAAAGCTTCCAGCAAGTGGTACTTATAATGTGACACGTAGCTTGAATGTTAAAAACGAACCTAAAGCTTCTGCAGAAACACTTTATACCTTGGAAAAAGGCTACAAAGTGAACTATGACAAGGTCTTGACTGCGGATAACCATCAATGGATTTCTTACATCAGTTACAGTGGTACACGTCGTTATGTGGATATTGCGACCTTGAAAGCTACTGAGTCTAAACCACAAGAAAACCGTGTTTCTGGTAACCTTACCATCAACAACCAAACCTCTAATGGCTTTGATGTTGTCGTAACCAATGTTTCAGGTGGTGGCAAGACAGTTCAGGAAGTCCGTGTCCCAATCTGGTCAGATAAAAATGGTCAAGATGACCTTACATGGTACCATGCCGATAAACAATCAGACGGTAGCTACAAGGTTCATGTAGATAAAGCTAGTCATAAGGGCGATGCTGGTACTTATTCTGTGCATCTTTACTATATGTTAGATGGTAAGAGAACCTATATCACAGAAACTAAAGCTACAGTCCCTCAATCTACTGAAACTCAAGTTACAGGGAAATTGACCATCAACAACCAAACGTCTAATGGTTTTGATGTTGTCGTTACCAATGTTTCAGGTGGCGGCAAAGAAGTTAAAGAAGTGCGTGTTCCAATTTGGTCAGATAAGAATGGCCAAGACGACCTCACTTGGTATCATGCTGACAAACAATCAGATGGAAGCTACCAGGTTCATGTAGACACAGCTAGTCATAAGGGCGATGTGGGTACTTATTCTGTCCATCTATACTATATGTTGGACGGTAAGAGAACCTATATCACAGAAACTAAAGCTACAGTCCCTCAAATCACTGAAACTCAAGTTACAGGGAAATTGACCAATAACGGTTCTTACTACAGCGTTCGTGGTAAATATGATGACATTATTATTGTCAATAAAAAACATGGTCTTTCTAAGGACTATAATCCAGGTGAAAATCCTACAGCTAAGGCAGCCTTTGTTCGTCTTCGTGATGATATGATTAACCAAGGTTTGAATGTTGGACGTTCATACAGTGGTTTCCGTTCTTATGACTATCAAAAGACTCTTTACGATAACTATGTTAGCCGTGATGGTCAGGCAGCTGCGGACCGTTACTCAGCTCGTCCTGGATATAGCGAACACCAAACTGGATTGGTCTTTGATTTGACCGATAAATCTGGTAATTTGCTTGAAGATTCACGTGCTAGTCAATGGCTTAAAGACAATGCACATAACTATGGCTTTATCGTGCGTTTCCAAGCAGGTAAAGAAGCTTCAACTGGTTACATGCCAGAAGCATGGCACATCCGCTATGTGGGTAAAGAAGCTAAAGATATTCACGATTCAGGCTTGAGTTTGGAAGAATACTTCGGTATCGAAGGTGGCGATTATGCTACTAGCAACAAACCTGCTGAAAGCAAACCAGCCACTACAGGTGCTGTCAACCTTCCAGCGACAGGAACTTATACTTTCACAGGTCGTGCGTCAATCAAGGCGGAAGCCAAGGTTTCAAGCCCAGAGTTGGCCTACTATGACAAAGGTATGAGTGTTAACTATGATAAGGTTCTCACAGCCGATGGCCGTCAATGGCTTTCATATGTGACAACAAGTGGTGCTCGTCGTTATGTTGATATTGCAGCAGTCAAGGCAGAGGCTAAGCCAGAAGTCAAACCAGTTGCTAAGCCAGCGGATAAACCAAATCTCCCTGAATCAGGAACTTATACCTTCACAGGTCGTGCGTCAATCAAGGCAGAAGCTAAGGTTTCAAGCCCAGAGTTGGCCTACTATGACAAAGGCATGAGTGTAAATTATGACAAGGTTTTGACAGCTGGTGGTCGTCAATGGCTTTCATATGTAACAGCAAGTGGCAACCGTCGTTACGTTGATATTGCAGCAGCTAAGCCAGAAGCAAGTCAACCAGCCGCAAAACCAAGTCTCCCAGAATCAGGCACTTATACCTTCACAAGTCGTGCGTCAATCAAGGCAGAAGCCAAGGTTTCAAGCCCAGAATTGGCTTACTATGACAAGGGCATGACTGTTAACTATGATAAGGTTCTCACAGCCGATGGCCGTCAATGGCTTTCATATGTGACAACAAGTGGTGCTCGTCGTTACGTTGATATTGCAGCAGCTAAGCCAGAAGCAAGTCAACCAGCCGCAAAACCAAGTCTCCCAGAGTCAGGGCGTTATACCTTCACAGGACGTGCGTCAATCAAGGCAGAAGCTAAGGTTTCAAGTCCAGAGTTAGCCTACTATGACAAGGGTATGAGTGTTAACTATGACAAAGTTTTGACAGCCGATGGTCATACATGGCTCTCATATATGACAGTGAGCGGTGCTCGTCGTTACGTTGATATTGCTTAATGAAGTAATGAATCAGGTTGGACAATATGTCCAACCTTTTTTGATAGGCTTTCTTTATCATGAGATTGAATTTTTCAATTTTTGTGACGTCTTTTGGAGTGCTATAATGGTTAATATAGAATCGAGGTTACTATGAAAATCGCATTGGTACAGATGGATGTTGCTCACGGACAACCTACGGAAAATAAAAAGCACGTGAAAGAAATGTTGGAAAGGGCCCTTGGCGAAAATCCTGATGTCATTGTGCTCCCTGAAATGTGGAATACAGGCTATGCTTTAGATGAACTGGATGGGCTTGCAGATAAGGAAGGTTTGAACTCTCAAGAACTCTTGTCTCATTTTGCTAGGAAACATGCTGTGGCTATTATCGGAGGGTCCGTTGCTATTGAGAAGGACGGCAAATTCTACAACACGACCTACGTCTACAATAAGTCTGGGGACCTAATCAATACCTACAGCAAGGTCCATCTCTTTGGCCTCATGGCAGAGGACCAGTATATGTCTGCTGGGTCTTCGGAGTCTGTATTTGAGCTTGATGGTGTGACAGCTGCTAGTGTCATTTGTTATGATATTCGTTTTCCTGAATGGGTGCGGACACAGATGGCACAAGGGGCCAAGGTACTTTTTGTGGTAGCGCAGTGGCCAGAACCTCGTGTGCAACAATGGGAGATTTTGTTAAAGGCGCGTGCGGTTGAAAATCAAGCTTTTGTAGTTGCTGTTAATCGTGTCGGAACAGGACCAGACGATGTCTTCTCAGGACATTCTATGGTTATCGATCCACTTGGAAATGTGGTCTTGCAATCCAAGGAGCATGAGGAGGGCATTTTTACGGCCGATATTAATCTTGAAGAGGTAGATAAGGTTCGAGGTCAGATTCCTGTTTTTGAGGATCGTCGCACGGACTTGTATCATTAAGGAGCGTTTATGTTATTTGAAGAATCTGACTTATTGAAGGCATTGCCAGAACAGTTTTTTGCAGGTTTGGTTGCTAAGGTTAATGCCAAGGTGGCGGAAGGGGCAGATGTTATCAATCTCGGTCAAGGCAATCCCGACCAACCGACCTATGACCATATTGTTGAGGCGCTGTGTCTTTCAGCGAAAAATCCTGCTAGCCATAAGTATTCACAGTTTCGAGGCAATCGTCCCTTTAAGGAAGCAGCTGCTAGTTTTTACAAGAAACATTATGGTGTTGATTTGGATTCGGAGCGTGAGATTTGTGTCATGGGTGGAGCTAAAATTGGACTAGTGGAATTGCCTCTAGCGTTGATGAATCCTAGTGATCTCCTGCTCTTGCCTGACCCAGGTTATCCAGATTACCTATCAGGAGTGAGCTTAGGCCGTGTGACCTATGAAACCTTTCCTTTGACCGCTGAAAATGATTTCTTGCCAGATTTGGATGCCATTCCTGAGGAGACAGCTCGCCGAGCTAAGTTTATCTATATCAATTATCCGAATAATCCGACGGGGGCTGTGGCGACTAAGGCTTTTTATGAAAAGTTAGTTGCCTGGGCTAAGACCTACGAAGTAGGAGTGGTGAGTGATTTAGCCTATGGAGCTTTGGGTTATCAGGGCTATGAGAATCCTAGCTTTTTATCAACGCCTGGTGCTAAAGATGTGGGCATTGAGTTCTATACTTTCTCGAAAACCTTCAATATGGCTGGTTGGCGTTTGGCCTTTGCAGCTGGGAATGACCAGATGATTGAAGCCTTAAATCTGATTCAAGACCATCTTTTTGTGGGAATCTTTCCTGCCTTGCAGGAGGCTGGGATTGCAGCTCTCTTAGATCCTAAATCTGAGGAGGCTGTTGCCCAACTGAATGCGACTTATGATAGTCGTCGAGATGCCTTTGTTCAGGCAGCTGCTAAGATTGGCTGGCAGGCCTTTCCATCCAGAGGTTCTTTCTATGCTTGGATGCCTGTGCCAGAGGGGGACACCAGTGAAAGTTTTGCGGATCTTTTGCTTGAGAAGGTCCATGTTGCTGTTGCACCAGGTAAAGGATTTGGTCCTGCGGGTAACGCTTATGTTCGTATTGGGCTTTTGGTAGAGCCAGAGCGTCTGGTAGAAGCGGTCAATCGTATCGCCAACTTGCATTTATTTAATAACTAGATAGCAATTATGAAAACAAGTAGTTGAAAAAGACTGCTTGTTTTTTCATATTAATTACATTTTCCTCTTGACAAATGAATAAAAATGCAATAAACTAGTTACATATTTATACAAAAGAAGTGCATAAATGAAAGTTTCAATCGTTGGTATCACTGGTTATAGTGGTTTAGAGTTAGTTAAAATTTTGAATAATCATAAAAAAGTGGAACTTGTTTCTATTCACGCAACCAAGGAAGTGGGCCGACGATTGTCTGATGTGTATCCCTATCTGACAGGTGTTTGTGACTTAGACATTGAAGCTTACAATGCGGAAAAGATTATGAAAAAGGCGGATTTGGTTTTCTTTGCCACACCTTCAGGAGTCGCTAGTTCGCTAGCAGAGGAATTTGTTTTGGCTGATTTTCCTATTATTGATCTGTCTGGGGATCATCGCTTGCCGGCAGATGTTTATCAAGAATGGTATAAAAAATCACCTGCCAAGCAGAGTGTTTTGAATAAATTTACATACGCATTATCAGAATATACAGATGTAAAGGGTAAGAAATTTATTGCCAATCCTGGATGCTATGCAACGGCGACGGAGTTGGCCCTGATTCCTTTGGTGGCTGCTGGCCTGATTGAGACGGATAGTGTCATTGTGGATGCCAAGTCTGGTTTAACTGGTGCGGGTAAGGCTTTGAGTGAGTCTAGTCATTTTGTCAATGTTCATGATAATTACGTGACTTATAAACTCAATCATCATCAGCATATTCCTGAGATTGTTCAAACTTTACAGACCTTTAATCCGGAAATGCCTGAGATTCAGTTTTCAACGTCGCTTTTACCAGTTAATCGCGGAATCATGGCTTCGGTTTACTGTAAGTTGAAGAAGGACTTGACGGTATCTGATGTGGCTTCAGCATTCACAAAGGCTTATAGCGATAAACCCTTTGTGCGTGTGCAAGACAGCTTGCCAGAACTACACAACGTTATCGGATCGAATTTTACAGATATTGGCTTTGCCTACAATGAGAAAACCAATGTTCTGACAGTCATTTCAGTTATTGATAATCTGATTAAGGGAGCAGCTGGACAGGCAGTGCAGAATCTCAACCTCATGCAAGGGTGGGATGAGACGGAAGGTTTGCTTATGACACCGTCATACTTGTAGATGTAAGCATAGAGTTAGGAGAAAAAATATGAAAGTCATAGATGGAACAATTGCCAGCCCGTTGGGATTCTCAGCAGATGGGCTACATGCAGGATTTAAAAAGAGAAAAATGGATTTTGGTTGGATTGTCTCTGAAAAACCAGCCAGTGTCGCAGGAGTTTATACGACCAATAAGGTGATCGCAGCTCCTTTGATTGTGACCAAGACCTCAGTTAAAAAGGCTGGGAAAATGAAGGCCATCGTTGTTAACTCAGGTGTAGCCAATTCTTGTACAGGGACTCAAGGATTGGAGGATGCTTACACTATGCAGGAGTGGACTGCTGAAAAGTTAGGTGTTGAACCAGATTTGGTTGGTGTAGCTTCTACAGGGGTTATCGGTGAGTTGCTACCAATGGATACCTTGAAAAATGGTCTTTCCAAGTTAGTGGTTAATGGTAACGCTGATGATTTCGCCAAGGCGATTTTGACGACAGATACAGCAACTAAGACTATTGCTGTGACGGAGACTTTTGGACGTGATGTGGTTACTATGGCTGGTGTTGCTAAGGGTTCAGGCATGATTCACCCGAATATGGCAACCATGCTTGGGTTTATTACTTGTGATGCCAATATTTCTAGTGACACCCTTCAATTGGCCTTGAGCCAAAATGTGGAAAAGACCTTTAATCAGATTACAGTTGATGGGGATACATCAACTAATGATATGGTTCTTGTCATGTCAAATGGTTGCACGCTCAATGATGAGATTCTGCCAGATACACCAGAGTTCGAAAAATTTTCGAAAATGCTTAATTTAGTGATGCAAGAACTGGCTAAGAAAATTGCCAAGGACGGTGAAGGTGCCAATAAGCTCATCCAAGTTGATGTGATCAATGCGCCTAATGCCCTTGATGCCCGTATGATGGCAAAATCTGTTGTCGGTTCAAGTCTGGTCAAAACAGCCATATTTGGTGAAGATCCAAACTGGGGACGTATTTTAGCTGCTGTTGGCGATGCCGGTGTGGATGTGCCTGTGGACAATGTTGATATTATGCTTGGCGGTCTGCCAGTCATGCTAGCTTCTAGTCCTGTGACCTTTGATGATGAAGAAATGAAAGACATCATGCATGAGGATGAAGTGACCATTACGGTAGATCTGCATGCTGGACATGAAAAGGGAACCGCATGGGGGTGTGATCTTTCTTACGATTACGTTAAGATTAATGCCCTCTATCACACTTAGACTGTCTAAGGAAAAGGAGTTAACTGATGACTACTGAATATATTGTAATTAAGATTGGCGGAGTAGCCAGTAAGCAGCTAACTCCCGAGATATTGGCTAAACTGTCAGAATGGCAGCAGGCTGGTCAGAAAGTTGTTATCGTCCATGGGGGTGGTTTTGCTATTAATCAGCTGATGGAGGAGAATCATATTCCAATTCACAAGGTAAATGGTCTTCGTGTGACTGGTCAGTCAGATATGGCCTTAATTAAAGAAGCCTTGGTTGACATAGTTGGGAAAAACTTAGCAGGTGAGCTGACAACTGCAGGTTTGCCAGCTTATCAGCTTGTTGATGAATTGCCAGACCTTGTCCATGCTGATTTCTTAGATCAAGAGACCTATGGCTTTGTGGGTGAAGTCAAAAACATCACCAATCAGACCTTAGTAGCACTCCTTGCTCAAGGCAAGATTCCCTTGATTCCTAGCTTGGGCTATAGTGAGCAGGGAGATTTGCTCAATATCAATGCGGATTACCTTGCTAGAGCTGTGGCAATTAGTCTAGGTGCCAAAAAACTTATCCTCATGACAGATGTCAAAGGTGTTTTAGAGAATGATAAGGTTTTGGAGCATCTGAATCTTGTGGACGTTCAGAAAAAAATAGATTCAGGTGTGATTACTGGGGGCATGATTCCTAAAATTCAAAGCGCTGTTCAGACAGTTCAAGCCGGTGTCGAGCAGGTCATTATTGGTGATAACCTGACAGATGGTACCATAATCAAGGAGTAAACGATGACAAAATTATTTTCAAATTATAAACGGGCAGCGATTGATTTTGCTTCGGCACAGGGCAATTATTTGACTGATACCACTGGTAAGACCTACTTGGATTTTTCATCTGGTATCGGGGTAACCAATCTGGGCTATCATCCCTCTGTCAATCAGGCTCTAACAAATCAGGTAGGTAAGATTTTGCACCAGCCTAATCTCTATCACAATCAGTTGCAAGAAGATGTTGCTGGACTTTTAATTGGTGACAAGGACTATCTAGCTTTTTTCTGTAATAGTGGTGCAGAGGCCAATGAAGCAGCCATAAAAATCGCCCGAAAGGCATCGGGTAAACAAGAAATCATTACCTTCCAAAATTCCTTCCATGGTCGAACGTTTGGATCCATGTCTGCCACTGGTCAGGATAAAATCAAACAAGGCTTTGGTGAAGGTGTGCCCCACTTTAGCTATGCTATTTTCAATGACATAGATAGTGTCAAGGCCCTAGCTAGTGACGAAACAGCGGCTATTATGTTGGAGTTGGTTCAAGGGGAATCAGGTGTTCAACCTGCGGATAAGGCCTTTGTTAAGGCTTTGGCTGACTTTTGTAAGGAGATGGGTATTTATCTTATTGTAGATGAGGTTCAGACAGGACTTGGTCGTACTGGTAAGCTTTATGCTTATGAGCACTACGATATTGAACCAGATATCTTTACTCTGGCAAAAGGTTTGGCAAATGGGGTGCCAGTTGGTGCCATGCTTGCTAAGTCATCTCTTGGAGAAGCCTTCTCTTACGGAAGTCACGGCTCTACCTTTGGAGGAAATAAACTGGCTATGGCGGCGGCCAAAGCTACGCTTGAAGTTATGTTGGTCCCAGGTTTTCTAGATACTGCCCTTGAAAATGGAAACCAGCTACAAGCAAAATTGCAAGCAGCTTTATCTGATAAAGAGACGGTTACCACTGTACGTGGCTTGGGCTATATGATTGGGATTGAGACTACTGGCAATTTAGGAGAATTGGTCCAGTCGGCTCGAGATAAGGGGTTAATTGTCTTAACTGCAGGGACAAACGTGATTCGTCTTTTGCCACCAATAACCCTAAGTGATGCTGAAATTGAAAAGGGTGTGGCTCTCCTATCAGAAATATTTGACTAGAACATAAAAATCACTTGATTCAAGAATCAAGTGATTTCTTTTACTCATTGTCAGTATCAATCTCGCTGAGAAGTCCTTTAGCTGTTGTTGTTGGCAGAATACGGACACGATTAAGTGAGAGAAGACCATCCTTGGCACTGGCTAGCCCTTCGTTGGTTGTTAGTCCTAACTTGTAAGTTTTCTTAGCTAGGTCAAGTGTCGTTTGATTGTAGCGACCTGATGGGTAGGCAATGGTATTGACCTTGGTATTGAGTTTATTTTCAAGGAAGTCAATAGAATCCGTTAATTCAACCTTTTGTGTCGCCTTATCAGTGGTTGACAAATCGGGGTGGTTAACCGTATGAGACTGGAAGCTCATACCGTGAGCCATCATTTCTTTCATCTGTTTGACGGTAAGATTTCCAGCGTTCCCTTTCTTGACAAAGCCAGTGATAATATTATTGGTTGCCTTAGCCTTGTATTTTTTGAGAATCGGATAGGCGATAGTATAGAAATCTTCGTTACCATCATCAAAGGTCAGCCAGACAACCTTCTTAGCAGGTAGGGCGTTTTCAGTGAAGGCTTTGTAGGCTTCTTCAGGCGTTAGGAAGTAGTATCCTGCCTTCGCCAAGGCCTTGATTTGTGCCTCGAAGAGGTCTGGGTCAACGATAAGGTTGGCGTTGGAGGCTTCAGATGGATCCATGACGTGTACCGCATGATACATGAGGATAGGGATTTGGACAGGTTCGTCATAGGTTTTCCATTTAGCTGTCGTCTTAGACTGACTGGTCTGAGCCTGTTGTTGCTTGCTTTTCGACTGATTTGGTCGGTTAAGCATAAAGACTGCTAGTAAGCCAAGAAGGACAATATTTAGGAAAAGCAGAAGAAGGTTCAGTTTCTTTCTGTTAGCTTGAGTTGTTTTTTTCTTTTGAGAAGTCATTGTATCCCCTTTCAAATAGGTCTAGTTATTATTCTAACAAAAATGGGATGGAAATGCACAGAATTTTCAGTAAAAAGAATACTTGCCTCCTTAAATGGCAACAATATTCTGTCAATTCCGATAGAAATGTGGTACAATTAAAAAAATGTATGTTTTTAAGGAGAAATCGTAAATGTCTATTAAAATTGGATTGCTTGGCTTTGGTACAGTAGCTAGCGGTATTCCTTTCCTCTTGAAGGAAAATGGTGAAAAGGTTCTTGCAGCCTCACGTGACCAACTCGAAATTGCCAAAGTTTTGGTTAAAGATGACGAGGAAAAAAATCGTCTTATCGCTGTCGGAAACGACTACAATTTTGTCACAAATGTTGACGAAATCCTTAACGATGAAGAGATTCAAATCGTTGTTGAATTGATGGGTCGTATCGAGCCAGCTCGTACCTTCATCACAAAAGCACTTGAAGCAGGTAAAAACGTTGTTTCTGCTAACAAAGACTTGATTGCTACTCATGGAAAAGAGTTGATTTCTCTTGCCCAGGATAAGGGAGTGGCTTTCTACTATGAAGCTGCTGTTGCTGGTGGTATTCCAATTTTGCGTACTTTGGCTAACTCTTTGACGTCTGATAAGGTGACACGTATCCTTGGTGTGCTTAACGGAACATCTAACTTCATGATGACTAAGATGGTTGACGAAGGTTGGTCATATGAGGACGCTCTTAAGACTGCCCAAGAACTTGGTTATGCTGAAAGTGATCCAACTAACGACGTTGAAGGTATTGACGCTGCTTATAAAGCTGTTATCCTTAGCCAATTTGGTTTTGGTGCCACAATTGATTTCGACGATGTGACTCACAAGGGGATTACAAACATCTCTACTGATGATGTAGCTGTTGCTCAAGAATTGGGTTATGTCATCAAATTGGTTGGTGATGTGCGCGAAGTAGAATCAGGTATCTCAGCAGAAGTGTCCCCAACATTCTTGCCAAAAAATCACCCACTTGCTAGCGTTAACGATGTTATGAATGCAGTCTTTGTTGAATCTATCGGTATCGGAGAATCAATGTACTACGGTCCAGGTGCTGGTCAAAAACCAACAGCAACATCTGTTTTGGCAGATATTATCCGTATTGCTCGTCGTCTTTCAGATGGCAATGTTGGTAAACCATTTAATGAATTCCGTCGTGACTTGCCATTGGCTAATCCAGCAGATGTTAAGAGCAATTACTACTTTGCCCTTGATACGCCAGACGAAAAAGGTAAAATCCTTCACTTGTCTGAAATCTTCAACTCAGAAGATATTTCATTTGAACAAGTCTTGCAACAAAAAGCAAATGGCACAACAGCTCGTATCGTTGTGATTACACATGCTATGTCTAAGACACAACTCAAAGCTGTTACTGAAAAACTTGAAGCAGCAGAAGACTTCACTGTTGTCAACACATTGAAAGTTTTGTCTAACTAATTGATAAGCCCATACTGGTGCGTATAAGAAAGGTATTCAAGGAGAAAAGTCGCTGATGGCTTTCCTCCTTTTGGTGTATTATTATGAAAATTACTGTTCCAGCAACATCTGCCAATATTGGTCCAGGTTTTGACTCTGTGGGTGTTGCCGTTTCTAAATATTTGACAGTCGAGGTGCTTGAACCTGCGGATGCATGGCATATCGAACATGAATTGGGAGATATTCCTTCAGATGAAAATAACCTCCTCATTTCAACTGCCTTGCAAGTTAAGTCTGATTTGCAGCCCCATAAATTGGTGATGGCATCAGATATTCCCTTGGCGCGTGGGCTAGGTTCTTCAAGTTCTGTTATTGTCGCAGGAATCGAGTTGGCCAATCAATTGGCAAACTTGCAGCTCTCAGACGATGATAAACTTGATATTGCAACCAAGATTGAAGGTCATCCGGACAATGTTGCCCCAGCTATTTTTGGGAATCTCGTTGTAGCCTCTTATGTGGATGAACATGTTAATAGCATCGTGACAGACTTTCCAGAGTGTGCCTTTGTAGCCTTCATTCCGAGCTATGAACTTAAGACGTCTGATTCACGTGGGGTACTTCCAAGTGACCTGTCTTACAAAGAAGCTGTAGCTGCATCATCTATTGCAAACGTTGCCATTGCTGCCCTCTTTGCAGGCGATTTGGTTAAGGCGGGACATGCTATTCAAGGGGATATGTTCCACGAACGCTACCGTCAAAAATTGGTTAAAGAATTTGCGACTATTAAGGAATTGTCAGGTCAATACAGTGCTTATGCGACCTATCTTTCAGGCGCTGGCCCAACAGTTATGACCTTGACGCCAAATGATCAGGCTGAAGCTCTTAAAACGGCTATCGATGGTCTTGGTTTAGATGGTGAAACCTTCATCCTGTCTGTGGATAAAGCAGGTGTTGTGGTTGACTAGAAAAAATCAAGGGCTACTCTTTGGTCTAGCCACCTATATTCAATGGGGATTTTTATCCCTTTTTTGGAAGCTTTTAGCAGGTGTTTCGGCTTACAACACCTTCTCGTGGCGGATTGTTTTTACAGTGGTGACTATGCTGACTTACGCCCTAGTCGCTAAGCAAAATACACGTTTCAAAGGGGAGCTTGTGGAACTTTGGCAGGATAAGAAAGCCTTGCTTCGTATGTTACTTGCTAGTTTTCTCATAGCAGCTAACTGGTTGATTTATATCTATGCTGTGGGTCATGGTCAAGCGACGCAGGCTAGCCTGGGCTATTACATTATGCCTATTGTTTCTATCCTGTTTGCCCTCATTTTTCTTTGTGAATCATTGAGTAGGACCATGTGGGCAGCAGTAGTATTGGCCTTTATAGGAGTACTGGTTCTTGTTGCCAATACAGGAAAACTTCCCATGGTTTCATTGGGGTTAGCTCTGAGCTTTGGTTTCTATGGTCTAATCAAAAAAGGGGTTAGGCTCTCCAGTGACGTAGCCATGCTAGTAGAAAGTGGCTTGCTACTACCTTTTGTAGCTATCTATCTCGTTTTCTTTTCTCCAGAATCATTTTCTTCCTATTCGAGCATGGAAATGTTTCTCCTAGCCATATCCGGTATGGTGACGGCTGTTCCCTTGCTTTGCTTCTCAGAAGCAGTCAAAAGGGCACCGCTTAACCTTATTGGTTTCATCCAGTATCTTAATCCTACGATTCAACTTCTCGTAGCTATTCTCATTTTTGGTGAGACGGTCAGCTTTGGAGAATTGAAAGGCTTCCTCTTTATATGGATAGCCATCCTAGTCTTTGTAACTGGCCAAATAGTAACATTTCGTAGAAGTTCCTGATAGCTATCGGGAACTTTTTATGATGTCGTCCTAAAAATGAGCCAAGTTTATCTGACAATTTTAGAACTTTAAGATATAATAGTAGTATTAGATTAAAATAGCGGAGAATTTTATGCGAAAAATGAAAAAGCTAGTGGGCTATCTGATTCTGCTCGCTATCCCAGTTGCCATCGCTGCAGTCTTGTTTATCTTTAACGGTTCGGGCTATCGCTTGTCAGAACAAGATGCGGCAGACATTGCTTACAAAAATGCAGGTGTCAAAACTTCTGAGATTTCTCAATCAACAGTTTCGAAAGCACGTTCTGGGCTTCACGGAAGTTATGAGATTAGTTTCACAACGTCAGACAACCATTTTGAGTATACGATTGACGGTCAGTCAGGATCTATTTTGAAACATAAGAGTGACCATCCAACATCTAAGGATGAGGATGATACTCAAAAAGGTGATGAGTCTAAAGACGAGACTCAACCTAGCGAAAGCAAGGAAGAGACAGCAGTATCCAAAGAAACTGCACAAACGACAGCTCTTAACCATGCTGGACTAGCTGAGGGTTCTGTGACAAACTTGAAAACGGACTTGAAGACTGAAGGAGACGGTAAAGTCTACAATATCAGCTTTGATTATGCTGCTAGTGGACTACGCTATAAATACGCGGTAAATGCTGATTCAGGAGCTATCGTAGCCTATACGACTGAGTATCTCACAGGAGCTACCACTCCTGCTCAGTAGGTCGCAGATAGAGTGAAAGCTCTCCTTATCATTGAGGAAAATCCTTGCAATTTCTCTGAAATGGTGTAAACTTAAAGTGAAAACGGTAACAGTATCTGTAAAAGTTGCCGTAGAATCAAGGAGGCTTTGACCATGAAAGAATTCCAAGCATTTAAAGACACGCTTAGCAATAAGGCTCTCAAAGCCATTTACGAAGAAAGTAAATTGGAAGTTCAAGATGAAACAACCGAAGGTACAGAAGCCTTCTCACTAGCCTTGGCAACCCAAATGGCTATCAATCTACTTGAAAGCTATGAAAAATGGCTAAAAGAAGAAAGAGCTAAGGAAGAAAAATAAGATACAATCCTTGTCGGCAGACAGGGATTTTTCTTATGAAAATAAGGTTATTTAGCATGTAGATTATCTATCTTGAAACAACTATAATCCTATCATTTCTGTACTTAAAATAAAATTAATGCTTTTACTTATGATAAAGGAGCCATTCCTTGTGAAAAAGGTCTCGATTTTTGCTGATGTTTTGTTACAATGTTTTCAGCAAGTTCGTTAAGAGAGGAGTAGAGAGATGATTTTCTTGGTGGTTAGGATAATTACTATAATGTTAGGGGTTATAGTTGCTTATTGGCTATTGTGTTATTTTATTAATCAGACAAAGTCCGAACATGTTTTAATAAAAGCACATCAAAGACGAGTTGCGGCTGGGAAAAAGCTCAAAGATGTTTGTGAGCTTGAATTAAAAGTTTATAAAGAACATTTTCGGAAGGATTTCGAAGGAAAGTGATGGTGGACTTCATGGAGTTAGTTAAATCATTTCTTGCGGCGCCCTATTTTCTTGGGGTGATTCTTGGTGGTGTATTTTTAGGGATTTATGTGTTGATAGATAAGATCATTAAGAATCCGATGAAAGATATCGATTATTACAAAAAGTTTGTAGAATCTTACAAAGAAGAAGCTGATTTTTATAAAATGACCTCCGAAGAGTATAAAACTATGGCAATAACTTACCGTAATAGGTATTTGGAAAGCCAAGCAAAGTTAGAACTTGTCATGAAAGATAATAGTAGCCAATGAAAATTGTGAGGAAAAGTAAGGCAGAGGACGTGCTTTCAAATTCAAAAATCAATAAGATTTCCACCACAATTTCATTTGTCTTGAGATTAAAAATGTGATAGAATAAGACCATTCAGAGGTGCTTTGAGGCCCATTTGTCACAGGAAGCGGTGGTACTGAGAAATCCGCACAAATGTCAAAGCTGGTTGCTGATGGTCAAATTGAATCAAGAAAGCTGTGAGTGGTTGCCACTCAAAATTGGGTGGTACCGCGGATACACATTCGTCCCTGTCATGTTTATGGCAGGGATTTTCTATAGCTTTTAAAGAACCAAGGCCGAAGGTCGCAGGTGAATTTGGAGATATTGATGCAGACGGAGCGAAAGCGAGGTCTACGTTCCTACCAAAGGAGGGTGACATGAAGCAATCTTTTGAGACCAGTAAATTGTACTATGGTTTTCCCATTTTTATCTTGGGTTACCAGGACCAGACCTATGGTTATAATGTGACGACTTGTAGTTCTTCCTATAGTCTAGGTGATTGGCTTGTTATTGGAGTCGGTAGCGAGGAAAATGCGGCAGATCAGATTAAACATTATCAGAAATTTACGGTTAATATTCCTGATGAAAACCTCATGCTAGAGATGGAACAGGCTGGTTTTATTAGCCATCGAGAAAAGATTGCTAAACTTGGCCTAGATTTCCAACCTTCTAAACTGACACAAGCACCTATTTTGGATGCTTGTCCAGTCGTTCTGGATTGCGAAGTTGACAGAATTATTGAGGAAGATGGTATCTGTCATATCTTTGCTAAGATTCTAGACCGTCTGGCTGAATCTGATTTGTTGGATGATAAGGGCCATTTTAAAAATGACCGCTTTGCACCGACTTACTTTATGGGTGATGGTCATAAGCGTGTCTATCGCTATCTAGATGACCGAGTCGACCCCATGGGAAGCTTTATCAAGAAAGCGAGGAAGAAGGATGACAAGAGCTGAATTGCCAGAACGAATCGAAACGGAGCGTCTTCTTTTACGAGTCCGAACAGTGGCGGATGCAAAAGATATCCATGCTTACGCTAGTCTTCCAGAAGTTTCTTACCCAGCAGGCTTTCCACCCGTCAAGACCTTGGAAGACGAGATCTATTACCTAGAGCATATCCTTCCCGATCGCAATCAAAAAGAAAATCTTCCAGCTGGTTACGGCATTGTGGTCAAAGGGACTGATAAAGTTATTGGCTCAGTTGATTTCAACCATCGCCACGAAGATGATGTGCTTGAAATTGGCTACACCTTGCACCCAGACTATTGGGGTCGAGGCTATGTGCCAGAAGCAGCGCATGCTTTGATTGACCTAGGATTTAAGGATTTGGGCCTTCACAAGATTGAGCTGACTTGCTTTGGTTATAACCTGCAAAGTCAACGAGTAGCGGAAAAATTAGGCTTTACCCTCGAAGCTCGCATCCGAGACCGCAAAGATGCCCAAGGCAAGCGCTGTGACAGTTTGATATACGGTTTGCTGAAGAGTGAGTGGGAGGTGGATTGATGCATGTTTTCATCATTGGAGCTCCAGCTGCAGGGAAAATGACCATTGGTCAGGAACTTTCGAAACTCACCGGTGCTACTCTTTTTTTCAACCATCAAACCATTGATTTTGCACTCGAAATCTATCAAGATTTTACAGAGGAAATGTGGGAATTTGTTCGTAGCGTTAACTTTTCTTTTCTTGGAACAAGCGCTAGGAATCATCGGTCGGTGATTTTAACAGGTGTAACTGACTTTTCAAATCAATACCATCTGATGTATTTGAAGGATATTCAAGATTTGTTAAATGAGTATCATCAAGAGATTCTTTTTGTTGAATTAGAAACGTCTCTTGAGGAGCGCTTACGTCGAAATCGGACGGAGAATCGGTTGAAATACAAACCCTTGAAACGGTATTTTGAGGTATCTGAAAGGGAAATTTTAGAGACTGATAAAACAAATCAACTTAATTCTCAAAAGCAACCAAGTGGTCTTCACCACTACCTTAAAATTGATAATACGAATCTGTCTGCAGAAGAAGTCGCAAAGCAGATTCAAGAAAAAATGAAAATAATAGAGAAAGGACACACACATGTCTAAACAACTTTCACCTAAATACAATCCAGCCGAGGTTGAGGCTGGTCGTTACCAAAAATGGCTTGATGAGGATGTTTTCAAGCCTTCTGGCGATAAAAAGGCTAAGCCTTATTCAATCGTTATTCCACCACCAAACGTAACTGGTAAACTTCACCTTGGTCACGCTTGGGATACAACCTTGCAAGATATCATCATCCGTCAAAAACGTATGCAAGGTTTCGATACGCTTTGGCTTCCAGGTATGGACCACGCAGGGATTGCCACTCAAGCTAAAGTAGAAGCTCGTTTGGCTGAAGACGGCATCTCTCGTTATGACCTTGGTCGTGAAAAATTCCTCGATAAGGTTTGGGAATGGAAAGACGAGTATGCCTCAACTATCAAGCAACAATGGGGTAAGATGGGACTCTCTGTAGATTACTCTCGTGAGCGTTTCACACTTGACGAAGGTCTTTCAAAAGCGGTTCGTAAGGTTTTTGTAGAGCTCTACAAGAAAGGCTGGATTTACCGTGGTGAATTTATCATTAACTGGGATCCGAAAGCCCGTACTGCCCTTTCTGATATCGAGGTTATTCACAAGGATGTCGAAGGTGCCTTCTACCACATGAACTACATGTTGGAAGACGGTTCACGTGCCCTTGAAGTAGCAACAACTCGTCCTGAGACTATGTTTGGGGATACTGCCGTAGCGGTTAACCCAAATGATGATCGTTATAAAGATTTGATTGGTAAAAATGTTATCTTGCCAATCTTGAATAAGCCAATCCCAATCGTTGGGGACGAACACGCAGACCCTGAGTTTGGTACTGGTGTAGTTAAAATCACTCCTGCCCACGACCCTAATGACTTCTTGGTTGGTCAACGTCATAACTTGCCACAAGTCAACGTTATGAACGATGATGGTACCATGAATGAGTTGGCTGGTGAATTCAACGGTATGGACCGCTTTGAAGCACGTAAGGCTGTTGTTAAGAAATTGGAAGAAATCGGTGCTCTTGTTGAAATCGAGAAAATGACTCACTCAGTTGGTCACTCAGAGCGTACAGGTGTGCCTGTTGAGCCACGTTTGTCAACACAATGGTTTGTTAAGATGGACCAATTGGCGAAAAATGCTATCGCAAACCAAGACACAGACGACAAGGTTGATTTCTACCCACCTCGTTTCAACGATACCTTCCTTCAATGGATGGAAAATGTCCACGATTGGGTAATCTCTCGTCAGCTCTGGTGGGGTCACCAAATCCCTGCTTGGTACAATGCTGAAGGTGAAATGTACGTCGGTGAAGAAG